>Ga0065711_1030491_pt1 | contig 32341 bp, 20 predicted proteins | sample Hoacrofraction12_FD_59098 | JGI IMG/M metagenome (GOLD analysis project Ga0065711, IMG submission 59098) | Hoatzin crop microbial communities from Cojedes, Venezuela - Epithelial fraction 12 v2 (version 2) | ecosystem: Host-associated > Birds > Digestive system > Esophagus > Crop | place...
CCCCCCAGGAAAGACTCTAACACAGTGGGGACAAACAGCAGAGTTTTGTCTCCAGAGCTGTCACCACAAAGGCTTAAAACAGCACAGTTCTGCTCCTACTGCATGTCCTGAAACGCTTTGGAGGCAATGTTGTTCCTATTTCCTGAATGCATTCTCTTCCCCTAAATAAGAGATTTCAGACCCCAAAGCAAAAGTTCCAGAAAGGCATAATTACAAGGGAAAAAAAGAAAAAAAAATGAAGAAACAAAAAACAAAGCAAAAAGCTGTTCCGTGTAGTTGGAGCTATTTCTTGCCAGGGCTGTTCTAAAGGATGCTGTTTGCACCTGCAGACAGTCACATGCAGACACAATTTGCAAACCAAGACATCAAGACAAGAAGCTTTCTTAAGTAAATATTTTTACTTCTTTCAAAAACACAAATGAACCCAGCTGCAAAGAATATTTTCTGAGCTGTGGAAGGCTGTGATCTGCTGGAGAACCTTATTCTTGAGGACAGCTAGCCATTTTTTTTTCAATGCAAAACTCCTGCAAAATGATCATGATTTTTATATTTCTTTTTAATTCTATATTTCTTTGGAGCTATATTTTTAATATCTTTTCCTCACCCGTTTACTCTATAGAGCAGAATGGGTTTCATTACCTTTTCCCCCATTTGTCCTTTTCCAAATCCTCACTGTTGTGTAGTGGCAGAGTGACAAGAGAACTTTGAAACTGCGCAAATCTGCCAGTGTCCCAGTGCTGGCAAAGTTTTGCATAAAAATAGAACAGTGGAAAGACAAAACTCAAAACGAGGGAAAAAACAAGCATTTATTGGTACTTAAAATAAAAATGTAAAAAATCCTCCCCCCCCAGAAAATATCCTCCCACAGGAAATCTGAAGAATCCGAACTTTGTGAAAGAGAAACACACTAGACTGGTTTTTCACAGAAATTATTAATTTTTTGCCAATTCTCTTAATCTCTGTGGTAGAATGACTACCCCTTACCCATATGTAGCACTTCTCTGCAGTAGATACATCTTGCTAGCAAAGAAAGAGGGTTTAACCTGCAACAGGGAAACTGAGTCACAAAGAGCCCTGGTAAACTCAAGCCAGCAGCAAGGCAAGGAACAGCACCAGGTCCTCTGCAGTCAAAGGCGGGCTTTCATTGCTAAATTGGAGGATGACTAGAGCAAGGCAGCCATGCTTGACACGCCTAATATCATTTGTTGGTGAACGGCTGAAGTAATGGGAAGTGACACAGTCTCTCACCCAGCAGCCACGACGCATCAGGAGCGATGTTCTGAAAGACAGAGCTGGCAGAGAGCCACAATTTGAAGCGTTACCGTTTTCAATCAGACCAGCTGGAAGATTAAAGCAGACATTGGCTAGGTACAGAGAGGTGAAATATTTCTGTTAATCCCAGATGTTTGGTAATGTAGGGCTTTTTCACAGCTGTCACGAGCTGTGTCTGCATCTCCCTTGCTGATGCTCTGCTCCCTGGGGCTGCCCTGCAGGGTCACTGCTTGCAGAAACCCTCCCACCTCCTGTCCTGCTCGCAGGAGCAGCTGCTCCAGGAGCATCCAACCACTCCGCCTTGTTCCCTACTTGCCATGGACCTGCCTGTGTGCAACACTGCAGTACCCGTTGAGCTCAACAGCCACCGAGGCTGCATTCAGAAAAGAGTTGTGCCCTGGGTGCCAAGGAGGGTTTGTTCCAGGAGGAGGACTGTTGTGAGATGGATCATGTCCTGACCTCCCTGCTGAGCATTCCTCCGATCACCGACGCTACTGCAGGCGTAGCACAGCCGTTAGCTTTGTCAGAAATATCCACGAGAGAGCGAGAACATTTCCGTTTGGTGCTCAGGGCAAGGTGCGAAGCAGCAGCCCAGGAGTTCGCAGCTTAGCTCCTCTCTAACTACTGTTAAGTGAAGGGAAACATGATAAACCTTGATGGGAGGACCCATGAGGGAAGCATTTAGCTGTGTGCAGAGGGTGGAAGCCTGTGTCTGTCTAAGTGTCCCGAAGGTCACAGCTTGATTTAATAAAGGTATCTGCCTAGAAAGGCAGCCTGATTTCCCATGCTGGAACAGCAAGCACCATTTATTAGCTAGACCTCCGGGCTTTGCTAATGAGCTCACAAATGTCTCACCTGGAGGCACAGAGGGCTGAATCCTGCTCGGTGGAGATGAGAGTTGTTCCCCTTTAACAAAAAAACGTTGTCTGTCTCAAGATGAGTTTGCAGTGCCAAAGTCCCAACTCCCTGCTCTCAGACTGCTGCTGAGATTTGCAAGGAAGGGTGAGCAGAGACAGAGCCTGCCTGGGTGCTGGAGCTTGAATACCCCCGGGGAGGGAGTTTTTCTTTATACCAGCACTGTGTTTTATTGTTAGGGTACTGCAGAAAGGATTTTCCACCTTTAGATGAGCAGCCGGTTGTTAATAACCATCATCACCACAGCCAGCACTTTCCACTGCTGCCAAACCTGCCCTGCTTTTATGCAGCAGTAGCTTATAGGCTTGTGAAAATTAGTTCACTCCCTGTTTTTTTCAGGGAGCTAGGTGGAGCTGATCTGAGCATCACCGTCCATATGGGCTGATGTTGCCCTTTCCATATATCCTGGGACACAGGTATGCTGCTCGCTCTGCCAGTATTGCTCCCAGCCCAGGCTGTCCCTGCTCCCATCTCCGGGTGTGAATAACTCAGCTACGTTTCAGCTCCAGGCCACCCAGCTGAGCACCTTGTCAGGTGCTGTGCGTCTTGTTTTCATTTTTTGTCTTTCTCTGACAAGGGAGGAATGAGCATTTTCAACTGTACTTTTTGCCTCACAGGTAACCCTGACAATACAGGGACTTACGACACAGCGATAGCCTTTATTGCTCTTTTTCTTTGCCTGGAATGTGTTACCTCTGTGGTGATCCCAGATCTTTAGGACTGATGGTCTGAGGCTTGTTGGCTCGAAAAGGCCCTGCTCTATGATGGTGGTCCCTCTCCAGTGTGGTTGTGAGAGGGGGAGCCCAGAACTGGACACTGGCTCATCATCTTCTCCCCTGATGCTCCATATTTCATTCTTCTGACAAGTCACATCCCCCCCAGCACTGCCACACACACAGAGTTGAAACTGCTGGCAAAGATCAAAGAGGAGAAGAAGGTGGCAGGCACCTTCATTATTTTAGGAGTTGAAAGGGATGTTTACAGCCTCCTGAGTGGGGTTGTGCCTCTGAGGTAACATTCCCAGCACTTTCAGCATTGTTGCTGTCATTTTCCATGATTAAACTTGTTCCCTTTTGATCCTTCCGTGCATTGGGATCAAAACAAAGCAGGCAGAGGTACAAGATCCAGAAGTATTTAGTCAGCACCCTGTTCAAAGACTTTCTTTTCTTACTGAGCTGGGGATAAATGAGCATATAAAATGTGCAGACAGTTAATAAGAAGGAAAACAGATCCTGAAGAGGCAACTAAATTGTGGGGTAACCATTGTGCTTATGTGTGGCTTGACACCCATCACTGTGGAAGTGCTAAGGAGATTTAAACTCCAGAGAGGACTGAAAGCTGAATTTGAAGGGTGGGTAGAAAATAGGGAGGTTCCCTACAGATGCAGAAAGATGCTGAGATTGATAAGTAGCTCAGTTTCTCTCTGCAGCCAAAGGAATAAAAATTGCCTGCTGCCAGAAATCTTCATTCATCCAGTGGAGAATCTATACTGGGATTACAGAAAGGCAGAAAAATAATGGGTAGCTTTAAAAGATCTGTCCAATCTGTGAGCAGATCCCTGGAAAGATTCTCCTTAGATCAAGCTTGTTGACCGCAAAGAGCTCTCCCACCAAGCACCTCTTCCCAATGTGACCACTGGGGTACATCACACTTGGGCTGCATTTGCATCTCAGGTCAGAACGAACATTACGTGTCTAATAAGGTGATTTCAAATGATTGTTTTTCATGGTCTGCAAGGTTTTACCACTGCGCCTTAAGAGAAATGTGGCAGGCAAGAAGAAGTACAAATGAAGCAGGGCACAAGTAATATCACGTGAGAGAAAGTAGATGGGATGGAAAGAGGCTATGACCTGATCTCTTCAGGTCCAGTGCAGGGAGCAGAGATGAACAGGCGTCTGAAAGGGCAGAGAAGAGACCTCTGCCATGGTTTGTTCTCCTTTTTTCCCACTCTGAGTGACTGCTTCACTGTTCTGGGTGATGTCTCCAGTGGGGAACTTGACTGTACAGATGAGCAAGAAGCAAATCGGCCAACACTGCAGGAGACTGGGTAGGGGGTTCCTGGCTTAGCCTCTCAACAAAGTAGGGATGAGTTTGCAGATGTTTGTGTCCCAGCTGGACTCTGCCTGGAGTGAATCCTTGGCTGCGGGTGGAGCTGAGACCACATGCTCAGGAGATGAGCAATTGACAGGCCACCCATATGGAAATGTCTAGAGTATGACAGCATGTGCCCTGGCAAATATCTGCTAATAGAAAGTAAGGCCCATGTCTCCAAATCTCAGGGAGGTCCTTCAGGATGAGGACTTCCTAACTCCGGGACAAGGTTTATTATAGAGAGGTATCTACTCCATCATGTTCTCTGTCCTCAGAGCTGTATGTGACTTGCAAATCATCCTCATTCTCCTTCCTTTTTTTCCCTCAGCAGGTGTTTCCAGAGAAGGAATAAGACTGCGGAAGGGAGGCTAAAACAGTAGAAGATGTGACACTTCAAGAAAAAAAGAATGAAAAAAACCCCGTGGTTCCAAATCCCTTTCCTCAGACAGCCACATGTGATTGCAGTATTTATCAGCCTCTATCTCAACACTGAGCAGTTCCAGCTTATAAAGAGCGACACATGCAGAGCACAAAATAACAGGGCTGCCAAAGGATCCGGAACGGAAACAAAACCCACGGCAGCTCAGTGAGTGGACTGAAAACACACCAGGAGGCCACATGGCTGGGCTGCTTGGCAATTAGTGTGACAGCGGCTGCAAAAACACGTTCCTCCAGGGAATGGACAACCCCATCACTTGCTGAAGGAGAGAGCTTCTCAGCTTTGCCATCCTGGCAGTGCAACTAGGTGGCTTTTAAAAACGTAATGCCTGGAATAGGGGACCATTCGATGTCTTTACTAGTCAGTCTTCCTGGAGAATGCAAGGAGACTAGTTCATGTCTAACAGAGGGTAGATTTCAACTAGATATAAGGAAGACATTTTTTATGCTGAGTGTGGTGAAACATTGGAACAGGTACCAAAGAGGTGGTAGATGTCCCATGCCTGGAAACATTCAGGGTCAGGTAGAACAGGGCTCTGAGCAACCTGATCTGGGTGAAGACGTCACTGCTCATTGCAGGGGGGGCTGGACTACATAACCTTGAAAGGCCCCTTCCAACCCAAACTATACAATTCTACATCTTGTCCTATTGGCTTCTCTTGCATCAGCAGGGGAGCAGGATTTGGGTCCTCTGCTGCGGCCAGGCTGTATCCGCCCACCTGCAAGGGGCAGTGCATCAGCTCAGCCTGCGCTGCTGCAAATGTGATAAAACTGATAAAATGATAAAACTCCCAAGAGAAAGTGACCCCCACAAGTACTGGGACCATGAGGGCTGTGGCTGTCACTTCACTGTCCCTCTGGGTCACCCTGGTGTTCCCCTCCTCTCTGTCCTCATGAGGGCAAGGGAATCCCTGGCATGACCCTCTTCCCTGTCAAGTGCCAAGGAAGGGTTCTTTTCAGACCAGTTGGTCTGGAACAGAAGGGTTCATCCAGGCTGAGGCTTGAGGCTCCAAACCTGGCTGTCCTTGGGTGTCATCCCTAAGCCTGGGCTTCTCTCAGACCCTCAGCCTTCAGATATCCTGCATCACCCACATCTCATGATGTTCCTGGCCCAGTCATCTTCACTCAGGAGACATTAAACCACTTCAGAGATGTGTCCAGGTGACTTAGGGAGTGCTGTGCATGGTGGGCAGCAGCTCTCCCTCCCTCTGCTAAGCCAGTCTCACCTCTGACTTTCTATGGACATTTTCCAAGATTCATATTTGAATTACCAAGAAGTCCTCTACAAACTGCCTGTCCCTCCTAGCCATTAGCCATAGACCCTCAGCAAACAGCCTGGCAGCCTGGGGTTTTCTATCCTGAGAATAAGCCCAGTGAATGATTTTCCAGGGATGACTTTGGGCTCATCTTAGCAATACCTGTCCAGCTGTGATTTACCCTCCTTATCCATTTATTCAACCTAACCCAGAGCCACTTGGGATCCACTTCCCACTTGTTATGCATGGCCTTTTAAAAGCAGGAAATACATTCCAATAGTCTGGTTAAAGGCATCTTTATTTTGCTATTAGATTTCTCAGTCATTTTGCTGTAAATCTCAATAAAACAGCCAGAGTTACTGGAAGAGCTGTCTCAACAATGAAAGCAGCTTCATCCTAAAACTTGCATTCACCTTAATGAAGATCCATCTGCTGCAGTAGAAAAAGCACAGAAATAATGAGCGGAAATATGTTCGGTGATCACATTCTTCACTCCTTGATAGCAGCCGTAGCTGGGACCTCCCCTGCCTGTTGTGAAGGAGTACATGGAACATTTTCCACCCTTGTGGCTTGGAGTCAGTAAATACTGAGAAATAGGCAGGCAACTGAACATTTGCCCAGCCTGAGCATCTCTTAACTGTCAGGGCTGAAGCAGAATCACAGGTAACACCGGTGCAGGTGGGGGTACCCCTGAGACCTGCAGCAAATACAAGGACAGGTGGGATCTTCATGCACATTGGAAATGCTTGCATCTCTCTGATGTTGGATGGGCTGCCAGGAAAGGCTATGTGGGACATACTGGACAAGTGGGAAGTGCCTGAAACTCAAGCAGAGACCTTTTCCTGATGAAGATTCGGGAATTTCAGCCAAGGCTGCAGTGCTCAGAGCCAGCAGAGTAAAGGCAGCAATAAATTTTCATGTCCCTGTATTTCCTGGGACAGTGCCTTCCCACACGAAACACAACTTGATTTGCCCACTGCATCCTTAATGCTCAGTATTTTCATGATCCCAGATAGGGCCTTCTTGCCTGACACATCAGAGGCAGCGTGCGGGATTTCACTTCTGATGTGCCGTGTGTATTCAGACAGAAAGAACCAACTAGAAGAGCTTCAGCCCAAAGGGGAAATGAAACCACCTGCCACCTGCCATTGCCATACCCATCTGTCTCTCTGCATGATCCTGCCACAGCTTCAGCCCCTGAACTGCACCACAGAGGAGGGTCTGGAATAGAGAAGTTTCCTTGACACAGCTTGGGGCTGCCCAGACTCCATCTGCCCCTACCACCTGCTGTCTGTCCTGGGCAGACTTGGGACTTGCAGAATGTGCTGGTTCTACCCATCCAAAAAAGTTGTTCATTAAAGTGCACCCAGGTCTCTGCAAACCCATAATGAGGCATCTAAAAACGTGCATTCAGCATTCTCCTCTGATTAGGTGCCTTTGATAGGGAATGGTGGCACTCATGTAATTAACACAACCATCAAGGCAACTGCTAGCTCATTTTCTCTGCTGAGTTAGGACAAGAGAAGGAGGAGCTCTTTCTCTTAGTTAATCCTCCTTAATTAATCACTTTGGCCCTTGCCCTCCCTCCATGAGATGCCACGTTCCTGCTTCAAATGCAGCTGGTGCAGTCGCTACGTTTAGTGACACTTTCAAATCTTAGCACTCAGCCGAGGCAAGGTCAACATCCGGAGTCCAGGAGAAGGCAGAGGCAGATGAGTTCAGGACAACACTTGACCTCCAAAGTCTTGTCTCAAGGCAAGGGTTGCCCTTACACCAGGGAAGAGAAATAAGGAATAGGTTCATCAGACCTTCCCAAAATGGGTTTTCAAAGATCCACTGCCAACTTTGTGTCAAGGCAAGAGGGAGACAGACAGTCTGCCTGGGCACTGACTTATAAAGGGATTTGTCTGACCATGCCACAGCAGAAAATCCAAGCATGAAGCAGAAAAGGCAGGATAAATGCTCCAAAGTGCTTTGTCTTCTGTCAGCATTAATATTCAGAATTAGGTCCTGAGAGACATACCCTTGTAAAAGTATCATTCAAATGAGCGAGTTCTCCCAAGGTCCAGCTGAAAATTTCACTTTTAATGAAGAAGGTAGCTTGTCACTTTCTGACCAAAACCATCAGAAAAAGCATAACTAAATCATATATAATTTAAACTTTGGCCAAGAAAACACAAAATTCTTTTTTAGATTTTGAATTTCCTTACGCAAAGATAAAAAGAAAAAAAACTTGACAAAAGTAGTTTTTCATTGAATTGTTGTTCTTTCACAGACCCATTCCCTATAGAACTGAAATTCCCAGCAAAAATGCCCAAACTGTTTGAAGTGGATGCTTACTCTCTGTCCTACAAGCTTTGGGTAGAAGACATTTCTCTAGGATTCGAAAAATAAAGAACATTTCTATTCCCTCTGTGGCTAGGGCAAACCTGAGACTTGAAGCTCCTGCGGGCATGCAAGGCCATGAGCCCACTGACTTTCTGGAGCATCACAAGCCATTTTCTATATCAACAAATCCCAGGTAATCTGGTATCCTTTGTACAGCTGAGTAGCTTTAGCTCAAAGACTGATGCCCTGTTCTCCCTGGCCACTTTCTGCCATTGCAGAAAGACTGCCTGAAGTTTTCCTTTTCTGGTGACACACAACGCAATGAACCTTTAGCCCAGGGTCATAGATATCGATGGATGGACTTGACCAGTATGCAGGCTGATTTGCTGGAGAATGGTCATTTTTACGGCAGATCTAGCAAAACCCTTCTGAAGTGCCACAAAACGCTTGCTGCCCACGCATAAAATCCCAGCAACCTAAATAGAAAGGGCACGCTCTGGAAGATACTGGTTTCTAGCCCCAGCCCTCGTTTCCTTCCTGCTCCCATTATCCCAGAGCCGTGCCTTGCTTCGCACTAATAACACACAGACACCGAGCACCGTTACCTTGTTTTCTCCCTCGTCACGGCCAACATTTAAATTTACGCCATGCGCCTCTTCCATTTAGGAAATCAGAATTACAGCAGAGATTTGTATTGGTTTAACAAAAGTATTTGCTAGGCAGCTTTGGAGACTATTAAGCGGAGAGCTGAGTTTCATGCTAATTTTCTTTTTAATAAAGAACAAATGAGCATGAGTTCCACACAAAAGCACGTAGCTGCTCTGAAACGAGCAGGAATGGAACTATGAGCAGCACAGTCCTGCTGTGTTATTATGTTTTGAGGGTGAATAACTCCTACAAATCATTTGTATACATTGTCTAAATGGATCGCGCAGGGAATAATTTGAAGCAGGAAAGCATTAAGAAAGTGAAGGATACACTACCGCACTCGTTTGCTCAGCTTAAACTCCGTTCCTTTGTTTGCCACCCTTGTTAGAGAAATTGTGCCTTGGTTAAACTTAAAATATGAGTGTGATTATAAAACCCAAATATAAACCAACACAGTATAGAAACCACTATTCATAGCCACAGAGAGCAGGAGCTTTACATAATTTCCGTAGTGTGTCACGCATTTCTAGGAAGGAGAAAAAGGTCTTGAAAAGAAACAGCTGACGGGGAAATCATTATGAGAGATGTTTATGCTCACAGGGTAGTCTTAAATGAGAATAATGTTGCCCAGGAAAATAACACTTGCAAAGTTATTTGGGCCTAAAGTTCCGTATAGGCACCTCATGGGGTTTGGAGTAGTGCTGAATCAGGGCAGAAGAGGCAAAACATTTGCACAGGAGCTACGCAGAGAAATAAGCACTTCTGGCTTGCAGCATGCCCCTGCGAGGCTGCAGGAGAGGGTTTTTCCCTCCCCCAGCCCTGCCTTGACTCCTGCCCCAGGCAGCCAGGCTGTTGGGCATGTAGCACAGGGAGCAGCCGGTGGGGACAGGAGCATCTTGCCTCCCTCGCTGCATGGGGCTGAGTTATGGTTTAGCCCAGAGGCATGGGCAGTGCGTGAGCTGGTCTTCTGTCCAGGGACAGAAAGAGGCTAAATAATACACAGAAAAGAGAGAAGGAGACAAATGGATTTGTCTGCGGTGCCTGCCAAGCTCTTCGGCGAGTGGCATGGAGGTGGGGGCACAAAGCCCTGCTAACGACATACCATGAAAACACAGAGCAGGGCTTGCGCCAAACCTGCAGCAAACTGTGTTGGAAGGATCTATGTATGTGTCAGCTCAGGGAGAGAGAATGTGCATTGGCTTTTCCTTGGCCTGCTCGAGTCTGCAAGATTTACTTGAACCAGATTTTCAAGTCAAACATTAGAGTCATCTATGCTCAACCGGCATAGAAAGAGTCCTCAGAAATGTGTGCTGGTAACAGACATAACAAACTGCAGAGTCAGCAGCAGTGTTTGCTCCTTTCCTCCTGCGTCCTGCGAAGTGCAGTGGCAGGAGGACAGGCAGAGGACTGCCCAAGCAGCGTGGGCTGGGACTGTCCCTTTAAGCAGATTTTCAAGTCTGGTGCCAAATGCTTGCTCCCAGTTTTCTTTTATTTATTTATGCTTTTAATTCTCTCCTAGATGCTGGGAAACATATTTGCATTTCATTAAAATGTATTTCCCCCACTTAGTTCTGCATTCTTTTCTGGCAAATGTTCCATTTTTGTCATTTTCCCTGGGCCTGGAGCAGTCTCAGTGCATTACAGCTGCTTTGGTTGAACAGCCACTTGAACCTCGGCGTTGTGCTGCTTGCTGTTCCTGAATCAACGCAAGCGCCTGACAAGGCTCAGGCCGTCAGCGGCTCCCTGCGAGTTGATGGACCATCAGCCACCACAAGTTATTGCACCATGAGGGGGCACAAAGACCAACCACACCTGTCCAGAGGTGCCAAAAGCAAGGGCATTAGTAGAGGTCCAGGAGCTAGATCGTTGCAAAAGGGGCTGGGGATGTGATTTAGCAGTGACTGGGGACATAGCCACCATTAGTGTAGGGGCCAGGCTAAGCTTTTCTCTCTGCTGGGAGTAGCTTGGCTAGCAGAGCTAGCTATTGGCATCACTTCAGGGTAGCCAAGCCCCAGTCCAACCTCAGCTGCAGCATCTGGGGAGAAACAAAGCCTCCAAGTTCCACTTCCTACTCAGCATTGCCCCTGCATATATACATATCTCTCCAGCTCTGATGGACCTTGGCCAGAGGAACGGCCTTTCTGCCAGCACAGAAATGACATCTCCTTTCTTAACAATGCACCATGTCACCTTCCTCCCATCTCTTCCGCAGACAGCAAGTGTTATGAGTTCATTCCTCAGCACTGCTCCTAGTGAACGTACTCCCTGTCCCTCTGTCCCGTGCATGTTGGTGTCCAGCTCCTTCCTCAAGCTGCATAACACATTAATACCTTTTCTCCATCCCAGAGGAATATATATCCCTCTCCCTGACTGTTGCTTACTGCTCTGTATGCTGACTTTTCCTGCCAAACAGGTTCAAAGCTGTCCCAAGTCTCATTACAGACCAACTCTCTGCTCCTGGCCACCAAAAAACTGACCTTCTATTTGGAACAGACACTTTTCCACTGGGTGTCTCACTCCATTACATCTTAGTTTAAGTAACATCCATATTTAATTATAAGAGGTGCTACTAAAGCGCCGTGCCCTCCTCAGCTGAGATGTCCTGTTCTGTGTTGCTCATCAGACCATAAGACAGGCTCGTTGAGGCTGGACCTTGGCACCAAGAGGGTGAAACACAGTGTGTGGTTGAGTGGTAGCAGGTCCATCTAATGATTTGTTGCATATTAGCATCTATAAGATGTTAAAAGAAATCTCCACCCCCCAACCACTTTTTATTCCAGAGGTACATTTACGATCATCAGAATAAAGGCACTAGAAATGCAAAGCAACATTAATATTTAAGTCAGATTTTCAGGAAGATAAATTTAAGCTTTGTAAAAATTAACTGGATGAAGAGAACTATTTCCACAGCAAAGAGCTTAAACTAGTTCAAATACTTTATTGCAGAAACACCCTCCCTTGTCCCTGTATCCCACGTTTACTCCCACAGAAAAACTGATAGCACTTCTGAAGTCATGACACCAGTGTAATGGAGAGCAGATCTGGGCTGCTCTGGACATCACAAAGCACATCGGGGTCAAAGTCCCAGCTGTGTCTCTTTGGATATCACGCCGCGACTTCAGTATGGTCCGGTTTCACCACACTGTGTCAGAGACTAGCACTGTGCTTGCAGGGACCCCCAAACAGCCTCTCCTCCCCGCAGAAAAGGGGCAAGGGATGCAGACCCCAGCCCCAGACAGCTCTAGCCAGCTGGGTGCCGGTGAAGGTCCCAGCCAGTGCCCCTGCCCAGGCAGGAGCACGCCATGGCGGAGAGGCAACTGCCAAGTCTCCAGAGACCCAGCGAGGAGGCAGTTCCATCAGAGAGGATGTCACCAACTCCACCACAGGAATGCAAATAAATCCACTCTTTTCTTCTTGGTAATTTGTTTCTGCGCAGAATAAATTGAATATGTAATTTCATTTTCTTTCTCGGAGCATTAACAACCTTGGAATTGTTCGGATTCACAATGAAGACAACAAACAAGTAATTACCGACAAACTGATATCGCTATTGAGAAGAGAATGCAATTGATTTTAATTCTCGTCAGCCCTGTTTACTCTCCCATTGCATTAGGCATAATAAAGTGTTACAGTAGATTATGTTCTGTTGTAAAGTAGTTCTTATCAGACACCACAAACTGCCTCCTTATTAGAGAACATGCCTACACCATTATGCTCTTCACCCAGTGGCCTCTGAGGAGGGGTGCACTGCCTTCAGCGTGGCTGCCTGCCCACAGCAGGCATTCACAGTGGATTCCTCCCTGGATAGGAGATGAGAGCCCACTGTGGGTTGGGCCTCTCCCAGGGCCAACCGCTCCCAGCCAAAGCTGCTCCTCCTTGAGCAACACTTTCTTGTTCATTGCTTGGAAACTTTGCTTGGAAGCCAGGCTGTTCACTGCCTTTCCAACACCCAGGAGCTTCACAGCATAATGACGGAAGATGCAGAGCCACTCTGCACAGTTACTAGGACCTTCAAGCAAAGGTTTGGCCCAGATTGTATTTTTAATAATTTCATAAAGTGATCACCAGGAGGTTGTTGGACTGCAAATAATTGGAATGAAAATGATTGTGATGTGAGATTTGGTGTACAAAATGCATCTTATGGTGCATCATTTGAAAGACAGAACATCTGGGTCCTGTTTCTTTTGCCAGAAGATACTTGTCTCCCTGGGAAGGCAGGACTAGTTTTGGTCCCTGGTTTAGTCACTGTTCGGAAAGATGACCTTCATCTTTCTGTGCCTCAGTGCTTCTGTGTGTTGAAGAGAAGCAGAAATCTTCTCCTCTTACCCCAGGGGTGTGAGGATTAGACCAAAATTTCCACGGTCAGTCTATACTGTCACTGGTTTACAAGAAGTGCAGAGGAGTGTGCTGAGCACAGCTTTCCAGCTTGGAAAGGATGCTCTCATGGGTAGGCACAGATTATTTCAATGCCTGTGAAAGGATCATAGAAAGATGGAAGCGTTGGTGTGCAGGGATCGCTGGAGGCCTCCAGCCCAGCATCCCACTCTGAGCAGGGTGGTCATCAGCTTTAGGACAGGTCAGCCATGGATCAGGAAAACTCCCAAGGATGGAGAGAGATTACATTGACTCTCTGGGTAAACCCTTCCCACCCTTAACCACTCTCATGTTAAAGACATTCCCTGGCTGCAATCTGTAACTACTGCCTCCTATCCCTTCCTTGTGCCCCTCCAGCTCTGTCGACGTTATTACCATCCTGTTAGGTCTCCCCTCAGACTCCCCTTCACCACGGAGAAGCCCGACTCCCTCTCTGTCCAAGCAACTTGCTGCCAAAAGGGAGCTGCTAACACCAAGAATCACGACATCCCAACAAAACCACTACAAGGAAAATGGCACAAATATCCTGGCAGTGACCTCTGGCCCCTGGCCCTGAAGCAGGACCTGGAGAGTTCAGGAGGTGAAGTTTGCCCCATGGCCCCATCCTGCCTTGTCCCAACTCCCCTGCTCTTTGCAGCAGCCAGCTGGGCTTGCAGGGCTGGGAAGGATGCGATACCCATTCCGGAGACTGAGGGATGCTCAGGAGTTTGCCACATGCAGCTTCAGTGAGGTTTCTGCTCCTTCTTCATAAGCTCACTGAACACACATCTCAAAGACCGATGTTAAAAATGCCTCCTGCCACAGATTTCGTTGCATCAGCACAATTTCTGGGGCTGTCTCCTAATAAGTTTCTGCAAGAAATTCTTGGAACATCTTTAAAATGGGGCTTTTTCCACGTTTATGATGTTTTCTGAGATCTGCCTTCACTTCTGTTAGATCTTAACAGACAGTTGACTTTCTTCATTAAACTAGGCCCTTGTGTCATTTGCAAAGTCCAGAAGCTCTCAAAATAATCTTTCTGAGCATAATTAATTATTGAAGAAAATCTAAATTGTGAATGACCGTTAAAAGAGGCATTGTCTCATCTTAATTATCTTTGCAGAGGTTTCTCCAGTCTTTCTGAGTCTGGTAAGAAAATTGCTTAAGCACTGTCAGATAACTAAGTAATTCCCCAATTAATATAACTAATGTTTACACATAGATGGCTCTGTATTTTAGTAAGCAGCTGCAGCATTAAGTGACCTTGCTAAACTCATATATTAAGTATCTCTCTCACAGGACACAAATATACTGATTTTATTATACAAATATTCATCTTTGTTACAAAATATTCCCAAACTAACCTTTTTGAAGAGGCTTCTCATTTGATAAAGAACATAGGTTGCCACACTGAGGAAAAGACATTATCATCTAATTAACACCAAAATTACCCAATAGAATTACCTAGTATCTCCTTCAAAACATTTTCTTCCTTTGAATTGCCAAAGAACATGAAAAATTGAGAGTGCAAGGTGTTACCGAGAAATAAATCCTCTTAAGACAAACTCTGCAGTTCTTCATGAGCAGGTTTAGATGAAAGCATTGGGATTTTTCTGCAAAGGAAAGTCTGCTTACAGAGCTCAGTAATTCTGAACCAAGTACTTCATTGCCTCCCATCTCTTGCAAGTGGGGATACTTTCTAAAGCAGAACTCTTGCAGGGTCTGTCATGTGTAGCAGCTTCTTTTCCACTTCAGCAGGTGCTTTGTGTCAGGTTGCTGTGGCCTGTTCACAGGTGCAATGATGCTGGCCGGATTTCGATGTTTGACCAAGTATCTCCCTGTCTGCAGGCTAACAATTGCTGTCAGTTTATAACATGCAATTAAAAAAGCTCTATCCACTGCTCTTTGAGCAGCACAATGCCAATGCCTGCTCTGGCACGCTTCAGTCACTGGCCTGAAAGGACTCTTGTACAAGAAAGCCTCTGAGATGTGCAAAGCCTTCAGCCTGATTCCTGGACCACCACCAGCAGCAGCAGGGGTGCAGGGAGGTCTGGCACAAAAAAAATAGAAACCTCCAGAAATGGCTTTCACGGCCTAAACATTCTGCTCACGCAGACAATCAGACAAACCCGTGGGTGGTCGCTGCCAGGGACTCTCAGGTCTGTTTGAACTGTTGAGTCAGCAAAGGTGAACCAGGTCATAACATCACGACCCACAGCTAGCAGAGTGCGTCATAGCAATTGCATTAACAACCATTTGGTGCCAAGATCAAGATGTCTCCTGCAACCTGCTGCAGCACAGCAGGCTCCGAGCTGAGCCAAGGGGGCAAGCAGAGTGCACCCACCAGCTCCCAACTGCTGTGGCACACCAAAGCCACAGAAGGACATGTCCACCCAGTCTTGGAGACCTGTCCCCTCAGGATACCACTCCTGTTCCTGCCTCACCATTTGTCTCCCAGGCCCTGGGCCATGGCAGACCCAAGAAAGCTTCGGGTCCACCCAGGCTGCCTGCAGCCATCCAGACCTAAGCTGTCTTAATGGACTGTTTGAAGACAGTGGCCTGTCTTAAGGGTGACCCATCATCTCTACCTCCAACATCTGCTATAGGATGGAATAAACCATCCCAAGAGGGGTCTGCCTCCTTCCAGTGACCACAGGGGACTCCTGAACAGCAGACTTAGACTTTGATCCCTGTCATTTCCAGTGATAAATGTGGGCAAATGGACCCCACTCTCTGTATGTTGCATGTATGAAACTTTAAAAAAAAAAAACTTTTTAAGCTGTTAAAATAAAAATTAAATTATGACACATAACCCTAAGGTGTAATTACATTATAATACAATAAATTAAAAATGTTCACAAATTTCACAATAAATCCTCATAGCCAAGGACCTGAGGAGGCAGTGAGAGCTATGCTAGTTCAGGTGAAGGAAGGAGACTCTCACAGGGAGGTCTGGGAACACCAAGTTTTCATAATATTGCCCAGAGCAGGCAAAGCCAGCAAAGTTTATCAAGAAAGGAAGCAAGTTTCTCTGCAGAAGAGTGTAGCTGCCCGAGGATGACTTCTACCAGTTCTCAAATTTTGGGGAACATGATAACCAGAAACTGTCTGGTTGCACATCTTTGCAAACAATGTAGCAATTGTTTGATAAATGCATTTTAAATGCAGACCAAGTTTAGATAGATTTTTCGCTGTATCTCGTCAAAGTCTATTTAACAGTACTCGTTTAGTGTATTATTTTGATTGAATTTTAATTTATATTCAAGTGAGCTTGACACAAATCATCAATTAAAGATGCATAATTTAATGTGAATAAAATTTACAAAGTAAAAATCCTAGTAAATATATGTTAAAGTAACTGCTTAAATAAACACTCACAAAGAAAATATTTCCTTCTTGGTAGTAGTATGAAGTGCACCACTGCATGATGATATTTATTAACATACCCTGAATGTTATTGATTTTGGTGGGTGAAGGGGGAATAATTATTGTTCTTCAAGACAGTGACCTCCAGTCCTTCTCACTGCAAATGATTTTCTTCATCTCTGCTGTGTAGAGGCAACTGGCTCACTACGATGCTGAGAGATACTGTTTCATCTGCGCATCTTCCATTCACAAGGAATTTCTCTTTCCCTCACAAATTCCTCCTTCTCCTGTTTTACTCATTCTCTTCATCTACACCTCATACCCCAACGTGGCATGGAAAAGGGGTCAAAAAGACAATTGCACCCAAAAGAACACAAGAGAAGGAAGGATGGTGAGAGAAGAGCACACCAGGGAAGCTAAGGGTACAAGAGCAGCTGATGCTCTCTGGTAATGTGGCAGATAATTGCAAGAAATTCAAGTAAAAATTTGTCTTTCCATGAAGGTTAATGGAAATACTTGAGAAATGAACAAAATACAATTATCTTAGTTGAAAAAGAGCAGTATGAAAGAGAAGTGTCACGTGAGCAATTGGAAAGACTGCAAAGAACAGACTCCAGATTTGCGGACTTCTGAATCTGAGACAATTACAACTGGGATACAACCCCAGAAAACTCAGTCTGCACTTAAATTTAGCAAAACTGCAACAGTTTGCTGGTTACAAGATGGTGTTAGACCATCTTAAGGACTTTGTGAGGGAAAGATGATGAAGGTGCAGGTTACTGAGTTATCAAAATGCAAGGATTGTGTGGAGGAAAATCAAAAGAGCATAATCCAAGGACAGGACAGCAACAAACAATTAGAGAAGGCTGTGAGAAGCTGAATATTGTACGTATTTAAAAAAAAAACAAACAAAAAACACATACAGTGCCAGCTTTTGGACAGAGATGCAACACCTGCAAAAAAACACAGTCGCTTTACAAAAGCCTAAAGGAATGAAAATACCAAAGCAGAAAGAAATCACAAGGAAGCAAAATTATATGCAGCAACCTTTCAAGCTATAGCTGTACACAGGGATCAGGCCCTCGTGCTGAACAGGCATTAAATCTATAGTTTTTCTTTCAGCACTGGCCAATGGTGTAGCACTTCCCACTGAATCTGAAAGTACAAAAACCATGGATGCGAAAGCCTTGTCAAACTGAAGAGATCTAAAATTCTGTTCAGACAACAGGAAGCTCATTTCTACTGTGGAACTCTATGAGCTGACTGAGAGGTAAAACAAAACCCTATGAGGGTAATTTGTTAATTGTTTTAGGAAGCAGAATACTCATTTCAGGGCTGAGAATGTTTCCTCTACAGAGAGTGGGATTCATGTCACCTCGTTGCAGAAAGCAACATCTGAGCTAGTCACCCTCAGCTCCCTTGACAACCAGGGGAGAGAACAGACACTTCTGGAGCACGATTCATCTGCCCCAACGTAGACACCTACCTAAGGATGAGATGAATGTACGTTAAAATACCTAGAGCTTCTGTCAACTATAAAGAGAATCTGGACTAGCTCAGAAGTAAATATCTGCATTGAAGACATGTAAATCTGATGGATGAATCCTGCCCTCAGTCTCTCAGACAGAAATCATACTGCTAAGGACATAACCTCACAAAGCAAGAAAGAGAACAGTGAGATGAAGAGAAAGCAGAACTAAGGAAAAACATCATCCTGATAAAGGAAAAGCTGAATTCCTGGGCAGGAGACAAATACTACAAACGAAACGCAAAACAATTTTTGATATTGCTACGAACCAGGTAGAAAGAAAAGGTAGAACCAACTCCAAAGTGTGATATCATGCAGGCAAATGGGCTCTGAAATAATCAGCTTGGTGGTTAGCCCAGGTTGTTTGATTATGTGAAAAAAAAATCAGAGTGGTATTGCTGTTCCCAATAGTGAGAATCGGAATTATTAGGGAGTGCAATTGCTAAATCTGTCATTAGGTGCATACATGAAGTATCTGTGGGCAGCCGATGCTACACGTCGCAGTGACAGGCAGCAGACAGCACTGAGCTGTCGTGTCAGTAGGTGTTCTGCAGAAATTTGGTGTGAAGCCTCCTGCACCAAGCCCAGAATAACGTGATCTAACAGCTGAGTGGGAAAGGGAGCATGTTCTTAAAAAGGACCTTTGAAAGGTTTGTAGAGTCTAGTTTGGCATTGCTAGGTTATGGGACAGCGCCCTTGAAACTGGGACTAATAACCTACTAAAACATCATAAATTCAGAATAAATCTACCAGATTACACAAACGCTCATGCTGAATACAGAGGTATGGTGTGCTCTTGTGAGAGCTATGAAAAGTTAGAGAAGAAAATATTCTGTGTTAAAAGGTCACTTCAGCTGAAGCTTTCGCAGCCCTGAGACAGTGGCAAATGAATAGTCTAGAGTGGAAGCAGAAAAGGCACTTGCATAAAGTTACTGCATGCTCCTACCTAAAGGAGACCAGTCCTATCCTGGAGCCTAGAGCAGGGCACATGTATAAGTGCCATCTTCAGTGTCTTCAGCAGAAGGAACAGGGGTAAAAATATTGTGTGGAATACACAATATGTAAATTCAAGATCTGACACAGAGTGAGAGTCCCCTATGCAGGCCAACAGTTAAGGAAGATGACCACGGATGGACTGCACCCTGTTGAAACAGCTTTGGGCTACCACTACTGTTTGCTGACTGTCAAGACAAGGCCAGGTTTCCAGGACCATCAGACAATCCCCAGTAGAGCCACCACATGTGCCACTAATCCCCAGCAGCTCTAAGTCATGGAAAAGTGGGACTGAACATCACAGCTGCTCGCAGGTTGGACTGGGGTGCACTTCCATCCACCACGAATGAATGAGGGTGACCCAACAGTCATTTTCCAGGCTGTGGAGCGTATTCTGCCCCAGGTCAGGCACACATGAACATTAATCTTCCCCTTTCTTATTCAGACATATTTCTGGCATACAGCCAGCAAAACTAAAGAACAGCAAATTGACAGTATTTGCCCAGTGTTCCAAGAAATCACGTGGCCAAGCTGGGAAGGGAAACAGAGACGTGTTTCTTTGTCCAGTCTTTTAACTCTTACAGCTATGTCCCTACTACACAGCTCGAAATAAAGACCTTGGAACACCCAGTAAATCCAGTCTTCTTTTGAACTCCATGAGAAATATCTCCTTGTGGTCAGTCTCTACTCTCTGGATCCCTCATTCCCTCAGCCTGGGCTTTATTCATACTGGAGGGACCTGGTTATCCATCTTGGTATCACAAAATAGCTTTACCACACCTCTGTAGATATCATTATCAATCAAACTTGTGTATCATTACAAAAAATGAGATCACATTAGTCAGATGGGACCTACTTTCTCTAAGGTTGTTGACTAATGTTGAATATATTCCCACTCTTTCTTGACAGAATCTCTTCTGAGCTTTTATAGTGTTTCTATGATTTGGGTCAATCTCTCAAGCCTATAGGTATTCACTCATCTGCAATTTGGCAGACCATTAGCACTCTTCTGACCTTTAACAATCCCCCCAGCATTACCAGGCCTATTGGCAGTTCATAATCTTAGCCAAGGGAATCAGCTCTTTCAGGACTCTTCAGCACAGGTTTTCTATGCTTGCTGATATAAATATTTTCTCTGATGACAAATACTGTTTAACATCATCCTTAGTTGTCAAGGTACCGGAAAATAGTTCATCATCCTCCTGTACTATTCACCCCGCTTCTTCCCAAATTCAGAACAGATTTACTTCTTTATACACTTCAAAATTTATGTTTTATTATCCCTTTGTTGTGCCAGCCACAGATTTTCCCAGGTGCTTCAACTTGACAGTTATCTTCAGTTCATAACTTCTAACATACATTAATTACCATCAACATTTCTATGGCTTTGTTATTTTTTATATATTTTTTTTTTACTTGTGTAGCTGCTGTCTGTGCTTCCTTTCTGCACTCCACAGTCATCCCCTTGGGTAAGAAAGGTAAAAATGAGCTAGGCCAGACAGAGGGGCCCAGCCTCCACACCACATCTTCTGCATGGGGATCTCTTGGCACTCCCCGGACGTTTCTCCACCAACACAAGTAGCAACCATAGAGTAACAAAACCCCATCCTCTGATCTGGAGTGGGTCAGCTCTACTTTCTTACTATCATGTGGAAATAGACCCCAAGAACATGTCTGGTGCAGGAGAGGAAACACCAGAGAGAATATACTGGGGAGTAGTAGAGACACGGGCATAATGTGCACCGAAGGACTCCATTCCCCTGCATGTGTGGGTTAGCACAGCCCCTGCCACCCTCTCTTCTTCTCTGTAGGGCTTACATCCACAGAAGAGCCTACGAGCCAATAGGTGAGCTTTTTGGGGGTTACTGATGCTCTGGGTGACAGGTCTCTGCTTGGTCATGGAGAGCTGCCAACCTTCCCCATCCCTAGGACTGTTCCCTGGCCTGGGCAAGTCAAAGCCCTGTGCCCGGCCACCGAGTGAGAGATTTGAAGCTGAGACCTTTAGAGCATCTGCCCCCAGTGAGCACAGGACAAGAGGGGTTGCCTGTGTGTTACCTGTGCACACATCAACGAACAGCAGTAACAGGCGATAAGCTACGGGAAGAACCGAGTTATAAGTATCTTGTTATTGTGTAGACGAAGTGACAACACAGCCAGCCTCCCAGACAGTCAGAGGGAAGCTAAAGATCTGGCTGCCGGCTGTGCCTCCAGATGCTTTTCTAAGACAGGGTAACAACTGCTGTGCTTTATGTTGTCACTTGCCCTTAGACTGCCTGTAAAGCCTCATACTCTACAGTGAGGCAAAAGTGGGGTGAAGAACCATGCACATGCCTGTTTTCAGATCTGGCAGCTCCTGAGTGTGGCTGCCTTCATTCTGAGCAGCAACACAAGATTAAGAAATGCCAAATTGTGAAAAAATCTGACTGAGGACACAAGTTATTTCCTGGGGCAGAACTGGTCACACAACTACCTAGTCTCAGCTCAGAGTGCAGCTTGGCTTGCGGGGTTGTAAAAGAACAATTTCCCTCTTCCTATGATCTTGACATGAGATACTGGTGAGAGATCAAGAGGAGCCCAAGGAGCAGGGGGAAAGATGAAAGAGTGTTTTCCATATAAGTGTATAAATCAGAATGATTTTTTTTTCCTGAAAATGAAACACAAAGCTCCAAGTTTGCAGCCAGCTATAAACACCCCAGATAGGAAGGAGCTATGAGAGGTACCTCCAGAGATCCGTACAGTTTCTTGTTTCTGCCATGGCCATGAATTTCTGGAGACTCACTGGTGAGGAAGCTGCTCCCCTGCACACACCATGTCACAGAGGTGATCATCTCTTCCTCTGGCCAGCCTGTCACTCTTTGTGATGGAGGTCTCACAACTGCCCAGGGAGAAGTGGCAGTGTTGTGTAGCTTCAGCGTAGCCTCAGATCAGCAGAGACCTGAAATGAACATGCTTGTCTAACAGCCAAATGATGATCAGAGCAATGTTCATGGTTGGAGGCCAGACATGACTTCAGGGCGCTGGGTACATCTCTCATCCACAGAAATGGACAACACTGCCCTGGTGCAGGCTGAGCGACAAGATGCAGCCCCTCTGTGCTCATTCCTCAGCAATGTGATCTTCCTGACTTGTGTTCATGCTAGCTCTGAAGCCCCAGGTGTTTTTCTACATGAAACAGAAAACAGCTCATTCTTGGTCAGTGTTTCCATATAGTCAAGAACATGACAAATCCTGATCCCACTTTCCAACATGCTGCAGCCCTGCCCATCTGATTTCACTTGCAGATGTATTAAGTGTCCTCTCTGTTCCATCACCCACATCTGGAACACAAGTATTGGACAACCAAATCCTAATCAGACCATGAAGACATCCATTTAGCATTCCCCTCTTTTTATCAGGGTACCACTGATGACAACTGCAGTGGTTCATATCTTCTTTACAACAGTCTTCACTCAGATGAAGACTAACAGCTATGACAGTACTGACAAGAGAGGGGAAGTTTTCAGCTTTTAACAGAGGAAGAGCAAGCCAGAGGTTATGTAGATGAGTGAGCTATGTTCATGTCTTTTGAATCTGACTTAAAAATGGTTTAACTGAAACCCTTAGCAGATTTTAAGAATCTGAAAGTCTGACAAACTCACAAACATTACTGGTTCTGAGAGTGATTGTGACCAGCTCTATTTAAAGCCATCCCTGGATGAAAAGCACATGCTGGTAGAGACACCAGACACTCTCCCAGTGAAGTCAGTCACCAGGGTTTAGGCTGACACATAAAATAAAACCATCAGAAACAGCAGGAGGCAACATTTGCTGCAAGAAGACCTGCACTAGAAGTTTCCCAAGGCTGTGGAAGTCCAGCTCGGTTTATGCTATGTGATCACTCACAAAAAAGCAAAGTCAGGAAAACTGGTTGTGGCCAGAAGACAAGGGCCTGCTGATATCACGCCAGGTTGTGCTGAGATCGCAGCTGGTAAATAAGGGACTGGAAATGCATGGTCCAGGATTGACTGCTAAAAAAGAAGCTCAGTGGGACAATAGGGTGGGCTGGCTTTTTGGAGTGGTTCCACTCACAAGCACTTGGTATATTCATTGGGCAAGGTCAAAAGCCCAGGTGTGCCTTGCCTCGCCTTGCCTCTCCTCCACACCACTCTCAAACTGCATTCAGCCAGCACATGGAGGACCTTCCCTCTGGCCCAGTAAGCATTAATTATCCAGAAAGCGATGGCAGAATGCTACTACCCCAGACCATCTCAAGGTTAGACCCTAACAAGGACACAAACCAAGGTCTCACCCACTTCAGAATAAAACTCTAGTGGCTGCCATCACTCCTGTGATCACATTTGGTGACTATCCTGTTCAGGTGAAAGATAGAAGTACCAGTGGGTTAAGGCAGGAACGAGGCCTCAAGCAGCTCTGCGTGTTGCCAGGGCTTTTCTCACCATGCACACATATTGCAGCAGGGACTCAGGCATCTCTGAGATTACTCCAAACCCAACTCTCAAGGGGCTTAACTGAGGACAGAGGAATGCCACTGATGCCTAAGTCTAGGTGTCTAGATGCCATGTGAACTCAGCCAGTTGCCTTCAGCGTATCAGTGTTGATTTACACCAGTGGAAGAGTGGAAAACCATGTCTGGTGGCCCTGGAGCTTGGAAGAGAATAAAAAGCATATGTGAGAACCCAAAGAGTCAGAGATAGCTGGAAGTTCCCTATCCTCCTTCTCTGGCCTTCCAATGCTAATGATTTTCTCCTGATTTTACCTTTCAGGACAGGAAAGCCATCCTAGACACCTGCAGCTCTCCTAGGTACCTGCAGCTCTCAAAGCCTGTGACCCTGGCACAGTTGTCTGGAATCCAAGCCCATAACAGAAATGACAGTCTAGCTCTGGATTATATTGGCTCAACCAGAGCAAGTGGCAGGGACAAGAAGAGACAAGAATTATGGGTCCCAGCAGTAGGAGGGCTGCTGAGTGTGGAGGGTCTGAGCAATGGTGTGAGGTCCAGTCTCTGGGAATATTTCACCTTGCTGCCTCTTGCTTCACTGGGGAAACAAAAGAGATACAGATGCTGAGTCATAAATTTTAAAGCAATTCTGCTGTGAATCTCATTTTGAATTTAGAAGCGAATCCTTCATAGAAATGGATTGAGAAGTTCTCCCTCTGAAGTCATCCATCTCTTAATAGGACATCCTGACACCAGCTGAGTCAATCCAATGTCCATTGTTGATTTGAGTGTGTTCATCCAAGGCTGACATGACATTTCTTTTGTTGACAGAGCTCATATGTTACAGTAGCCTGTCCTTCATATTTCTCTGTCTTTCTCTGCTTGAGCAGCTGCACTCCAGGATAAAATGCTGCATTTACTTATTTCATTTCTTCAGGGTCCATTTCCTAGACATTGCTTTCTCCAGCTAACAGCAGCATTTGTGTGTTCATCCTAGATTTCAACTGGAGAAGGATTTACCCTGGAGATGGTTCTTCAAAGGCCAATGCAGCAAAATTCTCCAAAGCACTGGAGCACATGATTTTAATTTAAGAAACAGATACATACTAATGATATTATTCAGCACTTTCCACCCCAAAAGATTCTTATCAAAAGTTAGACTTTGACAGACAGCTCTAAAGGTGGATCTGAATGAGCAACATAGGCAGGACTTCATGCACCATGGAATTTTTGGGAAGGAACATGACAGCTAGTTTGAACTTTGTCATGTCAAATACTAAATCTCACACAGATTGCTGGGATGAGGACTCAAGCAGACAGCTCCGCTCTTTCAGCGTGATTGTATCTTCTTCACTGAGAGCAAATCTCATTTGTGCAAGAAATGCAGCTGTCCTAGAGGCCCAGACTGGAACAAAGCTTGAACTCTGGCTCAGGAGGCTGTGAAAGTGCTCTGGGAAAGTATGGGCACATGCCACAGGACATGTTCCTGTCCTTACATCCTAGGCACTTTGTGCAGAGGCCTCTCAGGGACAGCGTGCAGGGCTGGCTGGATCACTGGTCTCACCTGACGCAGATACTTGCTTGTATGATCATCTTATACAGCTATGAATTGGTGTGGACATAGTTACGAGCACAAACACTGTTTTGCAGGTTGTTCTTTTGGAAGAATCATGAACAGCAACAACAAAAAATAAAGCCACGTGCAGCAAGCATTAGTCACAGGGATTGCTGCACAGGCGTCCTCTGAAGTCTGAAGTGCAACAGGGCTGAAAACTGCTATGAACAGAGGAAAGGGGAAGGGTGGAGACACTGGAAAGGTCATTCTGGTACCGTGGTACTGCCTGCTTGTACCTACACCCCAGGCGTCTAAATACAAGCACAAGGTAAGGTCTTGCTATCTGCTTTCTCCCTTGCATCAGAACTTTTTCACCTTTGAATCATGCTTACCCATGAGTGAAGTCACCCCAGCAGTTTGAAAAATGTTTTCTAAAAGTTACTGAATAAGATTTGAATTATGGTTGATTAGTGCTAAGGGTTGCATGTCCACACAGGAACACATCAAGCAAGTACCGCTGCCCATGGTGGTGCCACCAGTGCAACCATGGTGATTGTCACTTGAGGAAACCATGATCCTAGGCTGATCACAGGCATGTGATGATGATGCTTCTGAATGTGTCACTGATAGAGAATACTAGAGCAGGGACTTTCTGCCCTCCTGTCTGAGCAAGAAGCCTCATGCTGGCTCTGGCAGTAGAGCTCACCAAGCTCTGGACGTGTCCCAGCCATGCTGAATCAGGAAAGAGAGGTTCTGCTTGGCGGGGACAGTTTTTCACTGGATCACTGTGCTTGTGGCATGGGTAGGACAGAGGAGCTGGAGATGGCAGGAGAATTTTTGGGATCCTGCTCCATTGCCCTTGGAGAGCTGCCACTTTTTCCTTTGCTGGGGAGTTTCTGCTCTCCTGAGCTTGCAAGACAGAGAAGGTCAGGAAAAACCCTAAATTACAATTTCCAAAGAAAAGGTGAAGGAGAGGTGAGAGAGAGCTACCAAGAAGCTCTGCCCTGATTGGGGGGCTGCTCTTCAGTGTGCACCAGGCACTTTGCTCCAATGGGGCAGACAGGCCTGCAGAAGCAGGTGAATCCTCTTGTTGGCTGCATCTCACCCTGCCTCACTTACTAGGGGACAAGCTGTGCTGTGCGCTGCCCATCCGTGTGCAGTCCTGTTTAGTGGCAAGGGGGGGGCTAAAGTCCATCTGTTAGGTTGCAGTTGAGTGGGGAGTTTTCTACAGCTGTGCTGATGTGGGCGTGCTAAGGAGCTCAAATACTGCTGTCCTCATATCTGGACTCCCTCCTGCCCCCTGACCCTACACACCACAAGGTGTTACATGAGTTACAACAGGAAAATATATGAAATCCAGGCCTGACTGGGGAGCAGCAGCCAGGAAATGTGTGAGCATTGCTCTCAGCAGGCAAGAGCTAACATGCAGTCAAGCTGCCTCTGCAGGTAAAGCCACTGCAGGGAGATTTTCCTTCTGGAGGCTCTGCTCTAACATCCGCAGTCATGCTAAGCACACGGTCCGGCTCAGCTAGTGCCCAGGCTGGGAACCCGTGTTCTCCCCATCCCAGCCCCAGAGTGGGTCACAGGCTCTTCTCCCTTTCCTGAAGGAAAACAGGTCTAAATCTTCAGTGCTGTGTTGCTCCTTGCCTCAAAAAGTTGTAGTAAAGTCTTACAGGGGATTTTCTGCACAGCTGACCAGCCAATGCCCTTCATAGCACATCTGCAGCCCTTTAAATATTCACAAGGCTGGCCTGATGCCTAATTGAATTTCCTCTATGAATGAATCAGTTATTTTCCCATCTCCTGCAGCAAAGATGAAGATTAAGTTTAAAGCTGGGTTAGTACATGAAGAAAGCAATTCCTCTCTAGTTAGCGGCTGAGTGAACACACTCCTGCTGGAATCAGGTGTCCAGCATCACTATTCTCCCCAGACAGTCTAAAAATCACAGATTCATAGAATCATTCATGTCAGGATGGACTGACAGAGGTCTCCAGTCAAACGCCTGCTCAGAGAAGGGGTATCATCAAAGTAAGAGGAAGTTGCTCAGGGCCTAATTAAGTCAAGTTTCAAGTACCCAAGGATGGAGATAACACTTCTCACTATGCCCTTGCTCCAGGGCTGGGTGTCCCTCATTTTGAAATTTCTGTTCTCCCTTACATTTAGTGAGACTCCTCTTTGTTGTGTCTGTTGCCTCTTGTCCTTTTGCAATGCATCTCCAACAAGCGTCAGACTCCTTCTTTTCTATAACCTCCTTTAGACAGTTGACAATACCAGTAACATCTCTCTCTACCTTCTCATTTTAACACCAAACAATTTCAGATCTCTCAGCCTTTCCCTGTGTCTCAGAACAGCTATGTGCTCGAGTCCCTAAACTAGATACAGCACTTCAGATGCAATCTCACAAGTGCTGAATAGAAGGGAAGAATGACCTCTGTCAACCTGCTCACCACACTCTCACTAACACAGCCTAGTAGGCAGTTGGCCTTCATAGATGCAAGCCATGCTGCCAACTCTTGTCCACCTTGTTGTCCATCAGGAGCTAACATTAGTCATGCCACCTCTAACACGGAGTTATTTAATACCCTGGTTTTCTCATTAATGAAGAGGAAGAAGAAGCAATGGGCAGAAATATATTGATGGCAGATAGGGAGAGAGCAGACAGGAGACCAAGTCAAACACTAGATATCTGTCTCAGCCTCCCTGGTGCTCATGTACTGTTCCTTGGAGGTTTTGGGCATCACAGAGAAGTTATTCTGTACAGATGTCTTTGGCTCTAAGGTTAGTCGAGGAAGCTGCCCTGTTTTATCCTTGGCCAGGAGTTAATACCTAAACAGACTGTAGGAAGCAGGTAAAAAGGAGCCCAGTGGCCTCAGCATTTGAGTCACAAGACAACAGGGAGACTGAGCGAGCAGACTACTGAGTGGCAAGGAGAAGCGATGGGAGAAGATGAAAGAGCAAGGTGACACATTGGATTGGATCCTCCACCCATGCTTCAGATGGCTCACAGGCTTCACTAAATCCTGGATTCAGATTTATAGCAAGATTTGCATGTGGGACGCACAGCAGGAGAGCTGGTTACCTGCTTGGGTGTTGCTTCATGCCCTGAAAATTTCTAGCTAGTTTGTTCCCAGCAAGCATGAACTCAAGTGGGGCCCTAGATCGGTCTTTCAGCCATCAGGAAGAAAATTCTCTCCTTCCTTACATGCTGAGCTAGTCCCTTCAGGGCTCCCTGTTGGGAACAAAGTTGTCACCCACTCCAGGATCCACTGACATCTATCTATCTCAAGGATGTGCTCAGGTATAGGGCGCAGAGCTAGTGTGCTTGTATATATAATGGACGGCAAGAACTACACAGGGCTTTTGTGAAAGACCCCTGCCTGCAGATTGCATCCCAATACTGCAGACTGAAGTCTAATCTCTCTGCTCCTACACAATATCCAGCCCTCACCTGCTCCTCTCCAGCTGGAAAGAACCTGAGTGGAGCTATCTGCATGGAGAGACCTCCAGCTACACTGGGCTATATTTGACAGCGGCTGTAGTCTCTTTATAAAGCACAAGAAAGTGGTAGGATTGTGCATGGTGAAAAAAGTCCCTCTCAACCCAGCCCTGTGCATAACTGCAAACTGCTACAGGCCACAAGAGCTGCAGAATCCCTAGTACACAAGGGAGCCTGCACCAACTTGGGCTGAGCTATGTTGTGCTGCAAGGGTTAAGAAGCAAGATGTAATCATCATGGCTATGCAAGCAAACTCAGTCCTTTCCTGGTCTGGTTGCTAGGATCTCAGTCTCTAGTCTGTCCTGTTGCGTTTGCAGTATAATTGCGTTCTCCACCACCTGTGACAATGGTGCTGACTTGAATAGTAGATCTACCACCCTAGATATTTCTCTCCACTGTTTCTGGCAAAATCTTATGTCGTTGGCCTTCTCTGCCAACTAGAAAATTAATCCTGGCAGGAATCTCAGCATCTGAAGACATCAGGTTATTCCTCAATGACAGAGATTTTTGGCAAGGGTGTGCCATTTAGAGAAGTGGACCCAGGTCATTGGCACCTCATTGCCTGATGCTTGCATGGTCTCTATAGGGTAGCAGCAGGTCACTGGGCTTTGTAGCTCACTGAATCTCATAGCAGTGGGTTCCAGCCAAGACAGACACTGGTTGGCATGTGTTTGGACAACCAGTGCCCCACCCCAGGGTTGAATTTCCACCTTCTAAAGAAGAATCACACTCCCCCACACTCTTTGCCCCTGGGGGAAGCCAACGCTGTCATTCAGATAGGATCTTTCCGAGACAAAAAGAGTAATGAGCATCTGCATCACCTCATTGTGACAAAGGAGGAAAGGAAAGGGCATTTTAGCCACCACTCTGCTGATGTCCCAGTGCTGCAGTAGTGAGGTGACTCTCCTCAGCCACAAGCACAGAGGAAGCATTGAGACATGCATCCCTAGAGTGAGAAGCAACACACAGAAGGGCATGACATCCTTTCAGCCCAAGCCTCTTCAATTTCTCTTACAGAGGCCAGTTCCCGGGCCCCTTGCACTCTGATATCTCTCAAGTGGTGTCTGAGAGGGGAGAGGTTCTTGTTTCAGATCTGCAAGATGCAGAAGGTTAAGGACATTTCTTCACCATACAGTGCAGGTCTGTGCAAAGTTCCCCATGCTAACTCTGAAGGAACTGGTCTGGCTGACATCCCAGCACTGTGCAGAGATGCTCACTGATGTCCTGGAGGCGGGAACAGCCCATTCTTTGAATGCTCCCAACTCCAGCATCAGCTGAGCACAGCTAGAGACAGCTAAGCAGCACGACCATGGTGGCACTGGGAACCTGTGGCAGAACAACTGTTAAAGCAGCCACCTCACAGCCAGAGTGGGCTGAGACCTCAGTGAGCTCAGAGGGATGAACTCCACCTACCCTGGGAGGGAGAAACCTCCAGGTCTGAGAAGTTCTGGCTCCTGGGACCTCAGGTCTTTTCTCGTGTTCTGTGACCTGGGCTGTTTCTGGGTTGGGCAAACCTTTGGATCCCAGTTGCTGACAGGCACCAGAGAGATGAGGGTCTGCTGTGTGGCGACTCTGGGATGGTGTGCTCATGCAAACCACGCTGGAGTGGTATTTCCTAGTTGAGCCTCAGAGAAATACACCTTGGGAGAATCATGGAAGCCGACTAGAGAAGTCTCCTGTGCAAATGGACCAGCTCCATCACTGGAGTATTCAGTTCTCAGACATGATAAAAGAACAACAGTGGATTAATTGTGTGGGACATTTTGTGGATCCACATGAATCATGGCAACATTGTTTTTACTGACCAAGTTGAAGAACAAAAATCCCAAGGGATTTACAGCGTTCCCTTGCAGGCAGAGAAGCTGCCTTCCCACTTCAGCCCTCCTTGCACAAAGGGCATCACACACCAGATCTGAACATCCATCCTAAGAGTCACCACTACGTGTCCTGTTGCAAGACTGCAGCTGCCTCCCAGCCCAGCACATGATGAAAATGCCCTTTTTCAGACAGCACCATCCTGTGTGCAGACAGAGAGTGCTCTGAGAGCTGCCTGCATGTCGCACAACAGAGAAATTTCAGTCCAAATCCTTGACTCCTGGTGGACTGGGGAAATAAGAACAGGAGAGTGGGGATTTAAGGGTGAAGGATAGAGAACGGGAATTCCTGCAGACCTTTTCTAGAGCTGCTGAAGTAGGACTTCAGGCCTTGGCCCACTACATGAATTCAGACTGCTGGCTTTGAGGATAAATTAAAAGATAAGCCTCAGTAAGAGACAGATTAGAATTTAGTTCAGCTCCTTGAGGGATATCCCTATGGGATACTGGGCAGAAGGACATGGTGGGCTTGACATCCTTCCAACAAACAACCAGTCTTGCTCTTGGGAGTGGCACAAAAACCTCTTCTACCTCCCTACAGCCCATGTTGAGGCCAGCTGAGAACATTGAAAATGTGCTATTTGTGGGACACCGGGATTTGCTGCATCTCCAGGAGTTCAGAAAGCAGCAAGTGTTTTCACCATGGATTTCTGAAGGTGTTTTCTTTCCAGAAAAGTACCATTTCCCATTGAGTCTAACTTTTCCTTATGATTAACAGCTGTTTTTCATCCAAAAACATTTTCATTTAAAATATATTGCCTTTGCATCTGCCAATCCATGACGATAAGTCATTCAAAGACTCACCTTGGTGTGTCAGGTCCATCTTCTTCTGTACAAATTTCACCAAACGTATCTACTTTGAATGGCATATTTGTGGAGCTTCTGAAAGACTGGATACCCCAGCCTGACTGATAAACAGTCTGTTCTTGCGTCCAGACATAAACCCCTTCTCTTGTTCCTTCTCATGTTTGCTTTCTGCTAGATGCTTGCAAGATGAGAATCATGAAAGCATAAGATTATATAGATTGAGCAGGTTTCTCATTTACCGCAGATTGCTTGAAGTCTTGTACAGCTGACCTTTAAATACCTTTAGGAATGAAGATCCCATAGACATACTGGGCTTCTGTTCCAGTGTCTTAGCATCCCCAGACTTAAAATGCTTTTCTTAATTTCTAATCAGTGTTTCCTGCATTGCAGCTATTTCCTGTTGGCGTGTAGCCAAACTCCATGTACCTCCAAGAAGAGCTGGGGGCTGTCTTCCCTAAATCTTCCCACAGGAGTTGAAGACAGCAATAACACATCGCTCTCCCTTTAGCCTTCTCTTCCCATGGTTAAACAAACAACTTTCTTGCAGCCTGTCTCCATACATCACATGTTCCAGCCCTCTAACCATCTTGGTTGCCTCCACAGGACTTGCACCAGTATGTCAATGTCTTTGTTCAGGGAGCCCAAACCTGGGCACAGGTGGAAACCACCTGGGATCTTAAACACCAGCTGGGTTTGTTCCTTCTTCCAGCTTCGGTCAAGACTCTCATCTATTAGGATACTTCTCTGTAGGTCCTATGAGAAGCAGGAAGCCACTTTAGAGGAAAAAAGAAATGTTATCTTCACAGAGTAGCAGAATAAACTGATACCAAGGTGTCACCAAAGGTGACAGATACTGCTTAGGAACCAGTAGCCCTGGAAGTGGGTTACTCTCCCTCTCTGTGTCTCCCATCAGATGCTCCTCCTACACCACCTCTCTGGCTACGGGCTGTTTGAAGCTGAATACCAGGTGGCCTGCTGCTCT
>Ga0065711_1030492_pt1 | contig 32336 bp, 21 predicted proteins | sample Hoacrofraction12_FD_59098 | JGI IMG/M metagenome (GOLD analysis project Ga0065711, IMG submission 59098) | Hoatzin crop microbial communities from Cojedes, Venezuela - Epithelial fraction 12 v2 (version 2) | ecosystem: Host-associated > Birds > Digestive system > Esophagus > Crop | place...
CCCCCCGCGGGGTCCCTTCCGCTGCCGCCCTTCTCCTCACAGCCGGCGCGGGGCCTTGCGGTTACCGGCCTCCCGGGGCTCGTCCCCTGAGGACCCTTGGCCCTGTGGGGTGAGCCGGAGGCGGCCCCGCGGGCAGCGCCCGTGTGTGGGCGGTCGCCCGGCGGGAGATTTCCCTCACGGGAAGCGGCGTGGATGGGTCGCGTCGTCTTCTACGCTGCGCTGCTGAGGCAGTAGCTGCGGTTGCGGGGCTCTCTGCCTCGGGGGTAGCTTTTGCCCCCTTTTCAAATGCCTGACTTTCCCGTCGTTTCCGTGAGGCACCGTGTATAAAAAAGCCGTCGCGTGGGAAACGGATTTTACGGCAGAAACAGTAAAAATGTGTTGGAATGGACAGGAAAGTTTCTATGGCAGTCTCGCTTAACACCCATTTTTTAATGGAACGGTGAAATTGGCAACGTCTGCTCCACTGGAAGGCCACTTTAAATCGAATTCTGGGCGCAGAAGTTGTAATGGTTGTGAGAGTTTATAGGTAATAGTTTACAAGTAATCGTATACATTCTATCCTAACGTATAGTCATGAGTGTGGATTTTTTATTTGTATTTAAAATACCCGAAAAGTGTTCTGCCCATTCTGTCTCGATTTTTCTGTCGTATTGGCTTAGTGTTTTTATTCTCTCTGGTAGTATTCCCCATGCTCTCCTGTTGTTTTCAATACCGTGTTTGTCACTGCAGCGTTTGAACCCGCAGATCGCAGTCCTGAGGCTGAAGAGGCTGGGTTACCGCACACCTGCCGAGACACGCAGTCAAGTGGGGTTAACGCTGGCAGCCCCACGGCGTTAGCACAGCACTGTATGAAAGTGGGTTTTTATTTCCTCTCAGGTTTTTCAGCAGCTGTTCCAGTAATGTTATGGATAAGAAAATGGCTTACAAACCTGTGGGAAGACCGACTTTCTTTGAAATATTTAAGGCACATTGCAGCGAATCAGGTACAGCTTCTCTACAGTAAATAATTTTGATTAAGATTGCTTTCTGGACATTGACATTTTAGACACATCTGCTGTATGTTCTGTAGAAAAGCATTATGCTACTTGTTAGCTGCTCTTCTTGCCCCAAATCCGTATTTGCTAATATCTACTTTTTTAATATATTTCCTTAAATTTTTATTTGTAGCTTTTTTCCATAATGTGTGCTCAGTTACTTTCTTGCACTTGTGTTTAGCTGTGGCCTCCTTACGTACCCACTTGCAGACCAAGTTTACTCTTTTACCAAATGCACCTGTAGTGGTATGATTTATTAATGTTAAAAAGGAACCCGTTTAACTTGCCAGGCTGAGTAAAATAAGAGATAAACTGAAAGCCAGAAGTATATTTTAAGCAAACGTGATGTTTATGTGTTCTTTGGTTAGTTTTGTTAATGGTCTGAGAATTTGGGCAGGTATTCTTTTATACTTTGTGGGTATCAGACTTCAAAGCTATCTAGAAACAAAATAAACAGAAGTATGACAATGGAAGGAGCAATGTGATTTGCTGCTAGCATTTAAATGCCTAATGTATTTTCATATCCTGGATGGAGGATCTTTTTTTTTCCCTTTTTCCTTCTTGCCTTTTCATGTGACTTTCTGTATGTTTTTCTTTGTAGACTTAGGGCCTATCAGTCTCAACTGGTTTGAAGAACTCAGTGCTGAAGCACCCCCATATGAGCCTAGATTGTTAGAACTTGATGGTCCCTTTGACTGGCTTGATCAAACATCTCTTAAAACTCCAAGGGCAAAACACCCTATGTACAGTCAGCTAGCTTCAACTCCACTGATTTTTAAAGAGCAAAATATTACATTGCCACCTTATTCTTCTCCTGGAAAAGAACTGGATCAGAAAACAACAGAAGCAAGTGAGTAACTTTTTTTTTAAGTGGTACTTAAAGGCTTCTTGCGCTGTCCAATAGCAAGAGACTTTTTTTTTGCCTTTTGTTGTTACAGCTGATGATTATTAATGTAATAGATAATGCTGCTGCAGAAATTGTATGACTAAAAAGCTTATTTTAGTACACTTCTGAAGATCACCTATAAAAATGCAGAATTAATCTTAATAATGCATTCGGCCTTGCAATAAACTGGTAAGGTATGTGTAAAGTTCCCTGTAGAAAAGATATTGTCATGGTCCTAATACTCTAAATACTGCTAATATAAGGAGATAATAGTCTTAGTGTAACCTGTTGACTGAGAATCAGAGTGAATTTTTTTAGCAGTCTGATTTTTGTTATGCAAAATCTCTGAGAATCTTTTCAAGAGACAGTGATGCTTATCATGCTGAAGTATGAGGCCATCTGTAGGGCAATCCTTTACCTTTCTTGGAAAGATTTAGAAGCACTAAGCTCTTGGAGTTAGTAAAACTGTAAGTCATGGAAGGAAGTTACACTTTTCCATTTGAAAAGAAGGAATTATACCACTTCAATGAAGTACTTATCATTGCATTGTTTCCAAATCCCAAGTATGTCATCAAAGTACATGTCACTCTGCTCCTTTCTGATGTACCTGGAAGCCATAGTACCTATCCTCCTTGGACAGAGAGATGGATCTTTTCTGTGGGGAATGTATGCAAGATGGTGTATAAGAATCTTTTCTGTGGAAGAATATCTAACCCCATTCCTGCAACACCCAATTTGTACATCTCCGGTGTCTGTGCCCTCCTAACAATAAGATAAGCTTTTCTAAACAGGTTACAGACAAGCACAAGACTCCCTTAATGTCCTGGTTTTGGTTTATTACCCAGAATCGTTCTTGGATTGTAAAGCAAAGTCTTTAAAGCAGTAGAACTGTGCTGCTGTTCAAATGTACTTTATAACATTGCTTACATAGAATATTGCTACCCTGTTTGTTTTTGTTAAGTTTACTGCTGAACTTCTGCTCAACTTATTCTCTGCTGAGAACATGTTTCTTCTAAATTTAGCTGTTTGGACTTTTACAGTGTTAAGTCCCTAGTGAATTCTTGGTAGCATTTCATAAATTCCAAATAAAGTAACCTTATGATTCTTCTGTTTCAAAATGGTTATTTTTGCTCTGTGTTTGTGCACACGGATGTTTGTACGCACTCCCTAAAGGGAAGACAACTGTTACCAAAGCTTCTATAGTTACCTGTGGCTGGCCCAAGATTTTTTTTTTCTCCTGGTTTTCTCAGAGCCAGCTGGCTCGTGTACCCAGTTTTACTTTGTGTAAAAACAACAGCATGGATGGAAGCCGATGGATTTCACCTTGGTGTGGTACTGGGACGCAGCTGTGCTCTGCGTGTAGGCTCAGGAACTCAGAAGCAAAGAGAAATGCAGAAACCTGGTGTAATTTCTGATATGAAAGTTATTTTTGAAATTTCTGAATAGGAATTTTTTTCAGTAGTTGCTTGTTCATGTGAGGGGCTCGCTGTTTGGAGGATTCTGCTGCCTTAGTGGGCACACTCTTTTGCCTGGAGATGCCTAGTATATAAATAGCTACTGCTACCAGTGACAGTGCCTACACGAACAGTTCCAGAACTAATTTTTGCTTTATGCTGCTTATTCAAATCAAGCAGGCTATGTCTTAAGTAAATCTGAGGGAAAGCTGGTACAAATGCATGTTTGCATGTATTGACTTTCTCCTAAGGATAACTTCTGCAATGAGAAGAAAGGCACAATACAGTATACTAAAACTGCAATGGCATATGTGACTTGAATAATATCAAGGAAATATACTGAAACACCTGTATATCAAACGGATAAAGTGACAATGAGCACTTTTGGCTGTGCATTTGAAATGTGTTTAGCATTGTTTGGATATAGAATTTGAATAAGTTCAAAACACTAGGGGAAAAGGTAGTGTTCTGTTGAGGTTTTTTTAAACTAAAAATCAGACATTGCATGATATCTTTTTCTAAAGCTTATCTTTAAACTTCAAAATCAAAATGGTTGTTTGTAGTTCTGGAAGGTTGTGTTGATTATCTTCTATTTTGTAGGCACAGAGAATTTGATAAGCCCAAGTATCACAAGAGGAAAAATAGATCAAGAAAATGAAATACTTGCTTCTCCTGCTGGTACCTGCTGCAACTGCCTTGCTGCTAGGTATGCTAAATATGTCCACGCAAATATAAAATAAACTGGATTTTAGCCAAAAAGAGATATCAAAACCACCGTATTTGACTGATAGACTTCTTCAGAGCAGTCAATCCTGTATGTCTTGTATGTTTGTGATACTTTTAAGTTGTTAGGTGAATTGAAGATAAAACATTAGCTAATCTTGAAAGCTTCCTTGGTTTTAGGTGTTCTTCCTTTCTATATGTCATATAGAAAGGCATATGGCATTTGTTGACACTATTTCAGCTTCCCAAATCCTCAATGTCTAGTGCAAGAAAGAATAGTGATGTATCACGTGCTTCTCAAGTAGTAATTTGTAAAGCTATTTATAACGTTTACTTAGATTTTTTTTTAATAATAGCCTTGATTTCTACATTTAAATGTGTATATTTCAGATAAATCTACTGAAAATACTCATGTTGATTATAAGAACAGTTAAACCGATTATTTCATTAAAACCAATTAGTTAAGCCAGTTTCCATAGCTTCATACAGAATATTATGAAATGCAGATCTGTACTGAAGTCTGATGCACTATTTTTCAGACAAATCCTCACTAAAAATTTATCATTTTACGTAAAAAGGGTTTTATAGTTTGAAATAAACTTAGGGTAAGGTTTAAAATACTGACTGATGGTTGGGAGGAATCTACATTTTATTTAGTCAGGGAAACAGCCATGGTTGCAAAGAAAGAAAATAATGGAGGTGGTAATATATGTTATGTCTGAAATATTTCCTTATTTTCATAAATTGGGACGTGAAATTAGTGGTTTTTAATTTGGTTTTGTTTTGCAGTCCAGCTGTTTCAACGAATACTTACAGAACACCTCAGAGAAGTAATATTCCTGGTTTGTATTTTCATTTTTTTGATTTTCCAAAATATCTGATATCTGTAGATATAAATCCTTACGTCTTTAGGTATTACTTAATGTCCTTATTATGTGTTGTTTTCTAGGACCATATGGAAGCTTGTTTTGCACACCAAAACTTTTGGAGGTAAATATTTTATTTCTGCATCTTGTTGTCTTTTTCCTGAGTAGTACATTTAGAATTCTGCATAGAAATATTAATTGTTAAATATATTTCTAGGTCAGAACTCCAAAACGTATTTCTGAAAGTCTGGGAGCGGAAGTGGATCCAGATATGTCCTGGTCAAGTTCTTTAGCCACACCTCCTACGCTTGGTGCGACAGTGATAATAGGTATTTCTAAAACCAAACAGTTGCTAAGGGTTAAAAACTTCCGAGTTTGACACTGGAACTTCACTTAGTGTGAACTGATTTTTTTTTTTTTTTTAAATGAAAAAGGACAAAAATCTTAAAGTGATGCTTAGTGGGTGACTAATGCAGCCCTAAAAGAAAGAAATGAAATTAAATCTGTCATTGCTTTTCAAAAGCTTTCTTCCTTTGTATAAGGGATTAGGGAATATAAATTTAGAAATAATATAGCAATGCTTAGAAAGAGGATTAGATAATGATCGCTTATGTTTGCACTATCACAAAACTAACTAACAAAAATTAACTAACTATCACTAACTATTAGATTAAGTTGTGTGAGTACATTTATGAAGTCTAAGGAGGTAGCCTGTTGACTAAACTTTCCAGCAGCAGTGCTGGCTTCAGCATTTTTAAGCCCTCTCTCTGTGCCTACTGTCATACTGATGCAGTGACACAGACTGAGATACTGGTCCAATTGAAGACCATATTTCTTGGGTTACTTGGACAGGGCAATGCCTGGACCTCATTTGCTGCGCAGCTGCATGAATAGCTGGGCCAGTATAGCTGAGGATGAGTGTGTGATGACTGTTAAAGTGGCACTAACAGTGATGCTAAACATGAAGCCTTGACCTAAGGTGTGGCTGTAAGTGGGATTTCTTTAGCATATGATAAGCAAAATGAAATTTGACTTTATGACTTGTTGATAAAAATTCTTGAGAAAATGGGAAAACCTGGATGTCAGCTTATCTCCTGACATTGCTTTTTAAAATGTGGTTAAACTATCACTATATAAAGCATGTAGAGCATGCAGACATATAAAGCATATCAAGAATACATGCAAGCGTTGGGAATCTCCTCATGTAAGAACTGGTCACGGCACCAAGCCTGTCAGAGTTCAGGGAGACAATGTGTTTAGTCATACGGCTTAGCTGTAGGTAGTCCTGCGAGGAGCAGGGAGTTGGACTCGATGATCCTTACGGGTCCCTTCCAGCTTGGGAGATTCCGTGATTCCTCTGTTGGCAGAGGGGGTGGTACTATGCGCAAGGCTACTGAGTTGTGCAGGTTTGGGTGTTCATTGGTTCAGAATGTGGCTTGAAAAGGAAGGCTGGGGAAAGTACCTGTAGCTTAATAATGTTCTGCTGGGAGATGAGTTGTGCTTTGAGCTCTCCTTCTCATTCTCCCATGTCCTGGATGAGCCTAGTATTTTATAGTAGTGATGCCCACTCTTTGCCATCTGGCACCTGTAAAAGGAAAGAGTGAGTCATTTGGCTACTGCATGGAACCTAGATGCCATGTCTTTGAAATAAGTAATTTGAATGTACTGCTCTTTAGGCATCTTAAAAACGGGGTTCATTTTCTCCTTTTGTAATATAGGTGAATAGATATTACTGCTCTTGTGGGAGGAAATGGAAAAAACTAAATTCCTGACAGAGGCTTGAAGATCTCATCCAGAACCTTTGACAGAATAGAGAGTAGTGCCATGAATAACTGCTGGAAAGGGGATTGGCAGTGATGGTGGTCTCAGGATGGTAACTGGTCTGCCTATGTAGCAGAAACCACAACCTGTGATTCAGGGTGTTTTGTGCAGTTATGAAACTACTTTTTTACACTGTCCCTCAGCCTCACCTGTAGGACTGTTTAGTTAGAACTTTTGGTCAGTTTTTAAGTAGCTTTTTATTTACAGATTTCAATTGCATTTAAAATAACCTGAAAAAAACACTCCTAAAACACAACTGTATTTGAACACAACAGATTGCATAGGAGCAAATGGATTGACTTGTCTGTCTTTCTTCTAAAGCTAGAGAGAATGATTCTATTTCTGGAGCAAAGCAACAGGATGAAAGAGCTGACATAGTAAGTAGTTTTGAGAGCTGTGCTGTTCTTTAATTTCAGTTAAGCTATTTAGTTACATGTACATTCCTTGAGCCAAGAATAAAAAATTCTCATTTTCATTCTAGACCCTTCTGTCTGGCTATTTTGAAATGTTACTGCTCACAAAACTAAACTTACAAAGCCTGGCTGTAGACTGTATTTTCACAAATAACCCCCTTTGAGGAATATTTTTGCTGTCCTTTAAAAAAACAAAACAAAACAAAAAAAACAACAAAAGAAAACACACCCACTTGAATTCAGCAGCAGTTGGAGTCATTCGAAGAGAAATCAAACCTAGGCATTGCAATATGCTACTTGTCTGAGGGTTTGTTGTTTGTTCTTCTTCCTCTTCTGTCAGTTTTGGGAGTTGTTTAGCTTATATTGTCCAATAACTTCTTGTGCTCATCCACTACCAAGAGTTGAAATTGAGTATTAATTTCAGACCTTTGATATTGTTAGGAAGGGGAAAGTTCTGGCAAAATATTAGTTTTACTCTGTGTTTATGAAAGCTGAATGATTATTCAGACTGAAAACCAAGAATGGCGCCAATAGGATTCAGTTACAAATTTGCATTTGATTCTTCACTACCTGAAACTTCACAGTTAACAAACTGTTACAAGGTAAAATAAGCAAAAAATCTTTCTCCTTCCTCGTATCTTCTTTTTTTTGTTTTTGAGAGGCTTGCTTATAATTAACTGCTGAACTCATTCACTGCCCTTAAATTAATTGTAGAATGGAACCTGAATCAAAAATGAGTATTATCTGCTTATTTATTTTCAGGTGTACCTGTGAAAATGTTACCTTTCATTGTAAGAGATGCAGAATTATTCAGATATTGCCGTAAATGTTTAGAGTTACTGTTAAAGTGACGCTTACTGATATGTAATGTATGTAACTGTTTATGTCTTTGGTTTACAGGTTTTGCGCAACTTTCTTTCCAACCATGATAAATGTCCTGGGACAAGTGACACAAGTATGCTGTCTGTACCAGAAACAGTAACACTAAACGCTGGAGATGACATCAAAGATTTTGGTATGCATTGATGCTTTACTACTGAGTATACTGTGAAGCAAGACTGACGGTAAAGTTACCCCAAGCTGATCTTATAGCTTATTTTCTCTGCCAACTGTGTACTCCCACTTCCTGAATCGATGCAACTGTGAAATTAGTTTGGCCTTAAAAAAAGGAATCGGTTTCTGCTGAGTTGGTGAATTAAATCTGGTTACCATGCCATTGGATGACAACCAAATTACTACTAGTGTAAGTGGAGGTGTGAGACTGTGTGGGAGAGCTGAGAGACAAAAGTGGTACAGGCTCAAGGGGGAGCAAGACTGCTACTTCTAGCTGTTGAAAAAGTTTAGCTTTATCATGAAGTTTCACCCCAAGACTCATTATTCTGTGGTGAGCTTGTTTTTTAATCTTGCTATGTCCTTTCTTCACTTACTTCACATATTAGTAATTCAAAATGTGACAAATGCTTTAGGAAAATGAAATGGTTTTGGTTTTGCATTTTTTTTTAAATTAATGCAGAAAATACTCAGCCAAGGGGAAAAAAGTGTTTTCATTCTGTGTTCTCAGACCATGTTAGTGAACAAGTGAAAATGTACACTTCAGTGTGAGCTTTTTGGTTTTTGTTGAGCAATGATGGCAGAAGGGAAGAATATGAACAGAAATTTGTTCAGCCCGCGTGGGTGTAAAAGGGTGCTGCAGAAATTGACACAGGCTAGACAGGACAATTTATCCTGAAGACTGTACGTCTACTAATCTGAATTGAATGGTCTGCCCTAAAAATATTATTTGGGGGTACATGTAAAAATTATGAAAGAATCAGTTTTGAATGTGAATTTAGATTTTGGCTGAGAATGCTGGGGTCAGGAAGCATTGTTGCTTTATACTGTTCTTTTTATATTGTAGGTTCAAACATGCTGAGAAAAATATAGTTCGTAGTAAGCATATGCAAGTAATCTGTAGTCAGTAAAATACTTCTAGAAATCAAGGACAAATTAATGTTCTGTGTTCCAAAATGCCTTATTACATCCTATACTACAGTAGAGAAGGCTAGTTAAAACATCTGAATAAAAAATAAGAGGAAGGAGAAACCCACTTCTTTTAAAGTACAAAATGACTTTTGCAGCTGTGTCTTTTCCTTCTTCCCTTTTTGATCATAGTTAACTTGACATTTGAAGATGCGATGTGAAAAGAAGGATAGTGCAAACCTCCACCTTTGCAGCTTTCAAATGTTGGTTTTATCTGGAGTAATGCTGTATGATCATGAAAGGCAGTCAGTTTTATTAGGCATATGTTTCATTTCAGTCAAAGAAAGCAAGAGAGATCATAGAATTGAATTGAATATCTACATGATTTTAAGGATATGAAGAGATTATTTCTACTGTGCACATTGTGTCCTTAATAGCAGTGAGACTGCATATATGCACTTAGTCCAAAGTACAAGAACTACCAAATATTTCAAAGATATTTTTTTTTACACTGTATTTTGGGGGGATTTAATTGTAATAATTTGAGGGAAGAAGAAAACTTTTTTAACTGTTTCACATTTAGTCTAACCGTGGACTGCAACATGTGTACTGTCATGTATTAAGACTTTGGAATTTCATGAAAGGAGCTATATTTGCATATAGTCATTAAGCATATTCCTTTATAACCCAGTCACTAATTCCTAAGGTTCACATCCCTAGTTTAAGCAACTCTTAAGACTGATCATTGTAACAGTAAGCTTTAGACATCTGGCGCTTGTAGCAAAATTTGCAGCTTTGCTGTGTGTATATAACCATGGATTCAGAGTTACGATTCTTCAAATATATAGTAATCAACATATTGACTGGGAAGCTATTTAAATTGAAAAACTAATAGGAAACATGGAATTCTGTAACATTTTAGGTATTTTACCTTGGCCTGTTGCCCAAAACTTTAAATATTTAAACTCTTTAATTCAAAACACAAAATGACATCATTCGTTCTCTTTGTAACCCTGATCAGAGTAAATGGTTCATCTTTAATGTCACTGTCTAGAATCGTTCACAAAGTAGGAGAAATGGGTTAAATACTGTCTGCTAGTAAGGATTTCAACCTGAAACGTGGCAATTCTAAGCCGTTCTAACAATCAGTCAATTATGACTCCAGAGCAGAAACATCTAATGTTTAAGCCTCTTTTTTTCTCAGTACTGGATTATTCACCCAGAAGGAGAGGCTCTGAGAAAACAAATAAAGTAGTTATTGCCTAGTTAGAGGACTTACTGGGAAAACAGGAGCATTCTGTTGTTCAGTCCTTGGTTTTGGGCTTTCGCTGACCTTCCAACAAGTTTAAAAGTCAAAATGAACTTCCCTGATATTTTTTTTTCGTTCCTGGCATTGAGTTATTCAGTGTACAACCAATATCTTTACAGTCTTTCAGCTACTCCTGTTTTTCTATTCAAGGTAATGACTCCTGTTTAAGTAAAAAGAAATACAACTGTGTCTTTTTAGAAAGCTCTGTTGACAAAGGATTACAAGATGAAAGGTTGTGGACACAGAAGTTACTCCAGAGGAACCTTCTATAGTAAGGGAGAAGGACCTGTACACTCAGTCTTTGGTGTTACAGTTTCTTCTTTTTGAGATCTTGTGTAGTGATACCTTCTGCCACTCAGGCAAAAAAACAGAAAGTAGAGAGAATGAGTAACCATTCAAAAGATGTGATGAGAGAGGCGGTTTTATGGCCACAGTGTGGGCATGAACCCTTAACGGATATGTTGCAAATAGTTGGATGTGTGTGACCAAGTATTGGGAAATCTTTTATGGACTTCCAAATGGAAAAATCTTTCATACACTAGATTATTTAAAAGTTCCAATAGGGAAAAAGTGTTCTAAATTATATAAAAAAGGCCTATGGAAAAAGTTAAGGTATTGGTTATGTGCCCAAGGAAGACAGAGAACATGGATGTTTTCTAGGGACTTGATTACAATTTCTTTGATATGAAAAAGCCTTAAAAAGTACTCTCAGAGTAAAACCTAGCTTATTTTTGAATGTGACCTATTTTGATAGGTAGGCCTAGTTTCACACTTTTGAGAAGGTAATATTTTTATTTGATCTATATAAGCTTTTAAGGCTGTCTGTGAAGTAGAGTTTAGGTTATTTTTTTTCCCAGTGCATATTATTTCTCTACACAAACAAAAATTTCTCATATTTGTGCCAATCATTTGGAACTTGTTAAAAGCTTCCTAAAAAATTTTTAAAATTAGAATCTTTTCTAAATCATTCTAGACACTATACTATACTACATCAAAGACAGTTTACTAGAGTCATCCGTAAACAAGTTTCCTTAGCTGCCAGTTAAAACCAGGCAGCTTCTTTGTGTTTGGTGCCTACCGTTTGGTACAAATTTTGGAGGAAAAAAATTTATATATTTATCTTGTAAAATTACCTACTCGTTCTCCTGATTGTAGAACAAAACAAAATTCTTCTGAGACAGCTAGGTTTCATCTTGGAAACCTGCTTAACCACCACAGTCCTCAGGAGGCCGGAACCATCTGCGTGTGTGTCCTTTGCCTGTTTCCTTGAACAGCTACTGTTGAAGAGTAACCTATTTTAAAGACATGTAGACTTATTTTTCCAAACTCACTCCTGAATAAAGGTAATTGCCATAAAATTGAAAGCTGCACAATGCTGTCCCTAAGTTATTTCCTAAAACTTAATTTTTTACTTGTTTTCCTCTCCCCATCTTCTGTAAACTGTTTAGAGTCGGAGATGTTAGATGGATTATTTGGTGAGATGAGTAGCTTTGAGGATACATTCAACGTGCCTGCTGAGCCCAATGGAGCTGTTCTGCTGGTGCCGCATGCTCTGGATGCAGTAGAGAAATATGAAATAAACACAGATAAAGCACAAGGAGAGGGAAGTGTGCATTCTGAGCTGCCTGTTAGAAGAAAGGCTGGCATTTCACAGGAAGTGAAAACAACCAGCTGGACTGAAAAAAGCCACTTTATTGAAATGAAGGATTCTTTACTGCAAAACACAGATGAAGATACAGGGGGTGGTAAAGATGGCTGTTTAATAGGTCATGAAAAGGAATTGGAGCCACTTACGATCACAGGAGATGCGCAAGATTATAGAACACACAAGTCATCTGAGAACAAGATGCCCATGAAAGAAGACGTGCTATCTTCATCAAGCCAGTGGTCTCAGCTGAACATATCTGATCTTGATGTAACTCATCTGGAAATGTCGATGTGTGGCTCTCCACCCTCTGACTCATGTAGAGAGAAAAATTTAGAGAACTCAGTCCTAATGACCCAGGATGATGCTGTGGAAACATCCTTACTGAATATTTCTGGCTTGATAAAAACACAAAAGCTGTTGAATGTCAATTTGTCAGAAAAGTGCTATGAAGTGAAAAATTCTGAAAACAACCCAGCATCAGAAATAACTCCGGTAAAATCTTTGTCTGTGAGGGTTCAAGATCCAAAGTTAGTACAAGGATGTGCAGCTGAGAAGGTTTCCAAAATGAGCTTCTTAAACTGTAATTCTTTTTTAATTGAAAGTACAAATGTTACGGAGTATTCTGTAGTCTACAACGACAGCTTTTCCAAGCATTTAAAAGCAACTTCTAAATCTGTGATAACTGATGTTCTGTCTCACGCACTTGTATGTAGTGCTACATCTCCAGATAATTGCAGTGACCTACATTTAGCAAATAGTGAAAATACTCTCACAAAGTCTGGCTTTAAAAGTGTGAGTATGTTATCCAGCTTGAGAAGGAGATCCAAGAGATTTATTTATACAATAAATAATACTTTTCTGTATCAAGAAGAAAAAATACAGAAAGAAGTAACCTCTGAATTGCCTATTCATCCTGTATTACCACATTTGGAATCTGATTCGTGTGAATTTAAAGGTTGTCATGTGGCCAGTGTTGCTAAGCAAGGTATGTTATTAAGCTTTTCACCATTTGTGGAGGATTCTGTATTTATTTATTAAGAGCCTTTTATGTAAATGTTTCAGATAAAATTATGTAAAATCTCGTGTTTGTGATAAAGTAGCTCTGCAACTGACTAGTCTGGGAAACCAGTTATGGAATTGGTCTGTTATAATAATATTGAAAGAATAGCATTATTTTTAAATTGTCTGTTGCTAACTTACTGTTTTAGTCTCAGATTAGTTTCTGAAATAGAAACTTCCACCTTGAAACATTATTCTAATTGACAAGCCTAATTGTCTTTATTAATGCTGTTTAGACATCCGTACTGTCAAGGGCCATCCTGTCTGAATTGGTAACTTCTAGAGATCGTAAAGAATGGTAAAGCTGTATTGTTACTTTTCTAAAATTAGGGGTTTTAAGACTGTACATGTGTTTCTTCCAGAAACACAAAATGTTTTAAAAAAATTATATAACAAAAGCAAGCATGTACTCCTGTTTTTTAAAGCTGTTGTTCTTGCTGGAAGAATTACTTAATATTAGAAATTGAAGTACTTCTCTTTGAAGTTTGAAACAAATCCCTATGTTGAGACACAAGGAATGGAAGCCAATCTCTTCAAAATTCACTACAACTAAATTTTTTTTTTTAACTGATAGCATTAACCGCAGGCTACTCGCTTGTTTCTGGCTATTAGAACGTGATTAGATTAAACAGATCTCCAGTCTTGTGAGGGTGTTCACATTTGAAACCAGTAGTGTTATTTATGGCACTAGTGTTAAGCATGTGTAGAAATCATGAGCTAAAAGTTTATGAAAATCTGTATTTACATTTGTTTGAATAAATATGAACTACTTCATTAACATTTTTTTTTTCTGTAATGTCTTCTCTTGTAGACTGCTTGCTTCTTGCTGAGAGAAAGCATTTGCAATCGAATATAAAAGATAACAATTTCAGCACCTGTACTTTAAAAATGGATATAATGGACAACTCATCTGGTAATTCCTTCAACGACAGGCTGAAGCAACAAGACCTTAGAGGCTGGGGGGAAAATGCAAGAGAGGATCAACCTGCTATGTCATTAAAATGCTTAGAAGTGTCTAATACACAGAAGGAAGACACAACAGATTCTTTAAATAGTGAAATAATTTCAAATATAAAACGTAAAGTTCGAACTTCAGCATGCCTAATGGCAAGAAAGCGTTCCAGATTCTCTAAGCAACAGCCTTTAGGGAGCAAAGGTCAGGAAGATCAGTACATGAGTGCTAATGTGAACAATAGACCTACTGTACGGAGCCTTGAAGAACAACTTGCATGTTCTTCCTCTAGGGATAATGAACTCTTGATTGATATGGACCATGACACTACGTCTGTGACAACTGGCGGTTTCAGTAATGCTTTGAGTCAGATCAAGTGTGGCATAAATGGAATCAATAGTGATTGTTGCAATAAAATATCGACTGATAAAAGGTATGCAGCAGACCAGTGGTCAGTAGTTGACTGCAGAGAAGTACTCGGACCTTTGGGAATAAGCGACTCGGAAAATGATAGCACTGGATTAAAACAAGGGGAGAAAACAGACGGAGCTGCCTTTTCAGAAGCTGTAGCTGACAATCAACAGCCAAAGTCAGTTGAAAACAGTGAAAGCCCTCAAGCAGCTGCTTGCAATAATGTAGCTGCAGAGGTTGCTAAAGAATTGTTGGATTGTATAGATGGTAATTCTTTAAATGAAGTAGTTTCTAAAGAAGATAAACAAGTGGCATCTATGTATTCCAGCACAAAGTCAAGGCAGAACCTAAAGTATAAAAGGAAATCATCAGGAAATCTTAATGCATGCAGTTTGAATCTGGGCTTTGGTGGCTTCCAGACTGCTTCCAATAAGCAGATTAAATTCTCTGAAGTCAGTATAGCGAAAGGCAGAATGCTGTTCAAAGATATTGAAAATGAATGCTTTGAAGCCACTTCCATGGAACGAGCCAGAAACTTTTCAAACGAAGTTAAAAAGGAGAATACGTTTGTGTCTGATTCAGAAAGCAAGTTGGACAGTAATTTATCTGATTCTTTAGATTCACAGACAAGTTTTCTTGAGCCCAGACATACACAGCTTATTCCATATAAAGCTGGCTTCTGTAAAAGCTTTCCTAGAAGTCAACAATCCTTGCAAGAAACAAATCAAACCTTGACAGCAAGCCAAGAAGCTGAAATTGCTGAAATTTCGAGTATCCTGGAAGAAACAGGTAGCCAGTTTGAATTTACACAGTTTAGAAAGCGAAGTAACACGATACAAAGTCATGCCTTTCAACAGTTCGGAACTGCAGAAACATGTGGAACAACAAATGTGGAAAATATTTCTGAAACAAGGAAAGATGCTGACTTTGGTGGCACTTTTAAATCTGAAAATCAAGTCAAAAATGACAAGTATTTTACTAAGCAGGAAGACACAAATGAAGACTCTAAAGTGGTGGAATACGAAAAAGAAAACACAGTGGTTTTTGATAAAAATGACAAAAAGGTTACTTTTACTAACTTAGACAGAAATGAAAGTAGAATATCTGATGAGAGCTTTCCAGTAGCTAAACAGGACGGCTTTTCTAATTTTGCAGGCTTTACTTCAGCTGCAGGTAACAAAATAAATATTTCTAAGGAGGCTTTAACCAGATCTGCAGAGCTCTTCAGGGACTTGGATGATGATGACTATTTGATTAAATCTTCTGAAACTAGTTTTAGATGTCACAATTCAAATAGGCATATGTCTTCTAACTGTAATTTTGTCAGATGCCTGACAAAAGAAAACAAAGGAAAAACAGTTTGTGTTTCAAATTTGAAAAGCAGAGGTGCCATTTCCCACACAAGTTCTGCTTCCCACCATGCACAGAAAAAAAATGAGGAAAATATTAGTACACCGTACAAGGAAGATGTGGAAAATCAAACAAAAAAATCAATACATTATAATGAAAATGTTAATTTCAGTAGTACTAGCACTATCATCAACAGTCTATCATCCATTAAAAATCATAACCAGAATGATAAAACTTCCAAACAGTTTTTGAATCAAGGAGATTGCCAAGTCGAAGGTAGTTTGCAAGAAGACTTGTTAGATGTAACATGTCTAGGAGATGCTATTACAGCTGCAGAAGAACATAGTTTAAGCATATCAGAGGAAATGGAAAGCCTGTCTCCTAATCAGAAAAGAGAAGACAGAAAAGAAAATGAAGGCTTGTCACAAAATTTTGGAACTTCAGCTGGTGGTGATATATCCATTTCTGACACAGCTTTGGATGATTCTCTACACTTGCTCAATGTACAGTGTGCAGAAAAAGATTTAAATGTGTTGGAGAACTCTGATAAACAAAAGACAAATAGTAAGAACATGGAAGGAGAAGACACCACCCGTGATAAGATCCTGCTAGTGAAAGAAAGCAAAATAAAAACAAGCAGTTGCCATCATCATCAAATACCTTTTGAGCAGGAGGTGGATGTTGAAAAAAATGAGGTGAAGAGGAGTTATCTGACTGGTTTTCATACTGCTAGTGGCAAGAAAATAACAATTGCTGGTGGATTTTTGGCTAAAGCTGAACATTTTTTTGCAGAAAATGTTGATTTGGAAAAGGAACCTAATGACAGTTTCGAGAACCCCTTAAAGAAAAGGAAATGTGGTGAAAACTGTGTCAAAGACTGTGACTTACGTATTGAAAGCATTGCTCAGTGTGATCCAGACAAACATAATTTTAATAAAAACCTTGTTCATGAAGAACCTGGAGATCAATTTAAGCAGACTGTAGAGAGCAGTCCCATTAAACACGCTGCAATTCTGGATACTGTTAAAGCAGATAGATTTGTTAATCTAGGTGAAGATTGTGCCAGAAGGTTGGTAACTTCATATGCATGTGAAAAACCTGATGTCAGACCTGTAAAGTCAGAATTAGAATCCCTTCCCAGGCGGGAGAGTGATGCTTCAAGTAGGACTCGTTTGTCTGAAGAGGGAAAACTGTTTGCTGAGAGAGAGATGGAATACTCAGCAAAAAAGAGGGATGACTCGGAAACCATGCATGATTCTCCTGTGCACTCTGATACATCTCTGCATTTAATGAAGGTATCAAATGACCCTGCATATAATTCTGTGCCTGGAGATACAAAAAATACTTTATTTGTTGAGGATAGTAACAATAAACGAGATCAGTCCCTCCTCCTGACTTCAAAAAGTAGCTCTTCTCATTTGAACTATGACAATAAGGAATTTGACTTGGAACATTTAAATGAACCTTGTGCTGATACAAACTGCTTCACAGACACCACAGTTAATGCTTGCCAAAGCCAGTCACTAGTCAGTCTTCCTGGAGATGAAGTGAATTTAACCAGCTTAAAAGAAACATCACTTAAGTTTGAAAAACAAAAGGATGATATGAAACAAATTGTGTTTAGTACAGCAAAAGGTAAAGCGGTTTCTGTTTCGGGAAGTGCATTAGCAAGAGTCAGACAGATGTTTCAAGAAGACTATGGTGAATCTGTAAAATATGAAATTGAGACTAACTCAAGAACTAATCAAACAGAAATTGCTGGAAATTCATCTTCTGTCATTCATGCCGAGTGTCCTAATTCTGCGAAGTTTTTAAACATTACAAAAAATGAAGAGATTAATTCAGCTGCATCCCATTTTATTAAAGTAAATGTAAGTACTAGTGAAAATAGTCAACAAGATACAAACACGTCTGTAGATTCAAAGCCTGTTCCAAATTCTCAGAAGCAATGCTTTGAACAGAATGTTAAACTTTTAGGGCACTTGCCTGTTCCAGATAAGCAGATAAAGCAGTTGGATTCTTCTACAAGCAATCTTGGATTTTTTAGTACAGCAAGTGGTAAGCCTGTACAACTATCAGAAGAGTCACTCAGGAAAGCGAGACAGCTCTTTTCTGAAATGGAAGGTAGTCATTCATCGCATGTACAAGAAGCATTTTCAGTCGAGGAAGATGCTGAAAAGCCCGAAATGCCCACTGAAGTAGTTCCTAGGAAAATGCCAACAGTGTTACCAAGAAGGGAAGAAAATGCCAGCACTGAATTGATTTCAGATCCTGCCTTTGGGTTCAGCACTGCAAGTGGAAAGCAGGTAACAGTCTCTAAAAATGCCTATCAAAAAGCAAAGGCAATTTTAAAAGAATCTGATGACTTTTTGAGCAGTGGGCTTTGCATTACGGATCAGCTTAGTTCAATTAAAGAGAGTAGTCAACATGTAAAATTTTTAACTGATAAAGTGATCTCAGAATCCAAAATTGAAAAAAGCTGCAATGAAGACTTTGACTTAAAAAGCATCTATCCTGAGGAAATGAAGTCTGTTCCAAGCACACACCACATCAAAATGTCTGAGTATGTACCACATAATAAGAAAAACAAGCAGTTAGCATCATTTAAAAATAGCTTTCAGCAAGAGGAGACTAGGTCTTTCGGAAAAGGGCATCTGAATCAGGGGATGAAAACAGAGTCTGAAGCAATTTCGTACAGTGCTACTGCTAAAGCAGAAATGAGTATTAATCTTCTCCAAACTCCAAAAAATTACTTGGAAGTGGAGGCTGTGGAAAGTGCAAGAGCTTTTATGGAAGATGATCTTTCCGGTTCTGGACTACAAATAAATGCCACACAGTCCTTCAGTGGCAGACTGGATAAAAACTTTCAAAGTAAGACCTTTGGGAAGAGGCATTTTGAAGAAGAAAACTCGCCCGGTAGGTCTTTTCTTATATATGTTCAACTTCGTATTTCTACAGTGAGTTGTTTGAGGGTTTTTTGCATGTCACACTGATTTTTAAGTCATATAGAAGTGGAAGTTCTTTAGATGTCAATGACAAAAATTCTTCTTGCTGCAGCCGATAGTTAATCCACTCTTTCCAGCCTTAAATGCACAGTACAACCTAAATTTGTGATTAGTAATTTTGAAGGTGTGCAGATGGAAGAAAGCTACTGTTTATTTTCTCTCAGCAGACTTTTTTTTTCTCTGCACAAATCTAGTGTATTTTTCACTGAAAAATTAGTACTAATATTTCCATTTTCACCTTTTTGTGCCTTGTCGGTAAGGACAAGGTTTCACTTGTATTGAGGTTGCTAGTCTGATACGAAAAATAGTTGTTGGTCTAAAAGTGCAGTTTTTTTCCATCTAAAACTGATCTGTCTCAGGGCTGAAGTGCTGGTACTTCATGCTTGCACAGTCACCCAGACCTGTTCAGGGACCTGGGCTAGCTGAAAACTGTTTATGGAAGGGTGGATTGCCACAGAGTCACTGCCTGGCTGCACAAGTTTGGGTACTAAGGTCGGGCAGGCTGGTGTGGGAAGGTTTGGGTAGGCATGAAAGGCAGATAGGACTGTTGTCATTCCACCTGGAAACAGCTGTGCCACAGTTGAACCATATCCTTAGCTACAGCTTCTGTAAAAGATGTGTTATGCACTGTTTTAGAGTTCACTAGGGACCCTTTGATTACTGAAAGTACAAAAAAAGATGCAGGTGAGCTGTGCTGCTGAAGTCTGCCGTGGTGCGCTTTGTGAGGCAGACTGTCTTGAGTAAGTTTGGTAACTAAAGGCTCACAAATTTTGATTTGGACAGAACAGACTTACTGACCACAAAAGATTCTGCAACAGATGTCATTATACGGAGTCTTAAAATCATTCTTTGATTGACAATATACATTCTTTGATTTGACAATATACAGTCATTCTGTACAGAACAAACTTTTTTTCAAATTGTGGTAAAGTAGCTCTGTGTTCAAAAAGGCTGTTTAATACAGATGCATGATCTGAAAACTTGTTATTTCTGCTTACTCTGACTTCTTCAATGTTTTATTTAGAAATTATAATTAAGTTATACAGTATTTGTAAGAAACTGAACTTAGAAGTAACATCACTTTTAAAAATTTGTGGTTTTATCCTAGGAGAACCTCCAATTAAAAGACAGCTACTGCTTGAATTCAACAGAACAAAGGATCCCCCCAGGTGTTTGAAAGCTTCAAAAAGCACCCCTGATGGTAATTTTAGTCATCATCTGTTCTAAGCAGTAATCTGATGTTATCTTTAGAATTCTTCAATTTCCAATAAACTAGCATATAAGATTGCTTAACTGCTGCTTTTGTCAATATAGTAATGGAAATTTAGGGAAGCTGCTATGGTGATGTCTCTGCTGACTTGAAATCAGATGATTACTGGTATGTATTATTGTGTAGAATCCAAGTGTATTACAGTGTACTACTGCTGCAAGAACTCTGGTTTAATTTCCAGCTTGGCTGGAATTATTGCAGTTTCTTGCAGTCCTGAATCTCATAAATTCTAGTCTCAGTAGGGAGAATATAGTTTATTGATCTGTAATTTCTCAATTAAAAATATCTACAGGAAGATGAGAAGGTTTCATCATATAATAATTTGTGAAGAATATACTTACTGATAGGTGTATGCAGGTGCTTTTAATATTTTAAACCAGTGATGTGGAGGCTTATGAAAGTGAAATCAAGGTTTTGAAGTTTGAGTTGATGCTTTATGTGAAGCTAGTTAGTGATTAGTGTGTTAGGGTAGTGTGATTTTGGCTATGGCTTATGCGATAAGCTGTGTTCTTTAAGGAACTTGTTCTAACCCCTGCATACTCTGGCCTGGAATTCAATAGCAGGATTCATCAAATGTATTGGTTTAATCAGTATATTGGTTCCTGAATGCTGTCCTAAATCTGTTCTAAGCATAACACCATGATTTAAAGAAAGTTTTAAATGAAATTTCTAAGTTGCTGCGAGACAATAATATTTTACCCTTCATATGTAAATATTATCCTACCCTGCAGCAGGATCTGAACAGTGTTATTCTTTGGTGGAACAACTGAAAACAGTTCTAATCTCCAGTACAGTCTTGCCTCTGACTTCTGGAACACGTGGCATCTTGTATATATGACTTCTTGCATGAAACTTCCTCTTTGCAGCCTAAGGGCATAGCACAAATCAGTTTAAATTCCAGGCAGACATGATTTAGTTATGTTGATAATTCCAAGATAACCATGTCCTTCAATGATGGAAGGAGGAGTTTGTGCAAACGTACCCTCTTCTGTTGTAACTTCAGAAAAAAAAACAGGTTGCCAACAGAATTCTAAATTGCATGGCGAGCCTACCTAGAATTAAATATATGATAAACATTTCCCTTTCAGGAGCCTAAAAACATCTTGCAGGCTGACAGATAGGAACTTCTGAGAGTTCAGCATTGTGGTCACTTTTCCTTTAGATCTGTCTGCAACTAGTGTGAAGACGTTATATACAAAGATTTTATTGGGGGGAAGAAGAACAAAGCTGTTTAAATTCACTCTGGAAACTTTTCTATACATTTATAACATTAACACAGAAAAAACATGATGTAAATTTCTATCAATGTAATATGCCATTTCAAACTTTTTTCCTAATTATTTTATAGGCATTTTCAAAGACAGAAGAAAATTTATGTACCATATTCCTTTAAAACCCGTAACTTGTCAACCTTTTGGGTAAGAAATTTATGATATATTTTAAAGTTCTTCTAATGCAATTTCTTAAAACCTCACAAGCTCTTGTAACTTTTTAAAAATACATGATAATTTGCTACCCAACTTTATAAAACACTAATAATTTCACTTCAAAATATATTAAATTACCATACAACACACATTGCTGCAGTAGACCAGTGAGATGACAAACAAATTTTATACTTGTATTTCTCTTTTCTGGATAGATAAGTATTCAGTTTTTAAAATGTCACAGTGACGTTTTGTCTTTTTATTGACAATAATTACTTACTGTTGAAAGTCGTATTACTACTTTAAGAATATAAAAATCAGCACAATGGTTTTTCTCAGGAAGCTGAGACCTGTGTGTTTGAATGTTTTCATCTCTGTAGGGCTACTAAAGAACGACAAGAAGTCAAGAATCCTACCCTTACTCTACCAGATCAAGACTTTAAAGGATTCAAGTCTAAACCTGCCATTTTTCAGCACTGTGCACTAAGACAGTCTTCAAATGGTACTTCAGGGGTTTCTACTCCATGTAAGGCCTCAGCAAAAGAGAGTGAAGAAACACGAAGTTCGCACAAATCTGGCAAAACTGCTAAAACTTTTATTCCACCCTTCAAAACCAAGCTGACATTTTCTGCAGGTGAACAAGGCAGCAGCAAAAGATGTGACTCACCAATCAGCAAAAATATGACTGCAGAGACAGAATTAAATCAGATCACAACTGAACAAAATATTGCTGAACCTCAAGATCATCAGTCTTGCATCCAGCATGTAGCAGACGCTGACCTAGACAATGACAATTTAGGTATTTTCAGATTTAGATCATTTAACTGTTGTGAATGCTAACTATCAGAGTTGAACCTTTAAGGGTTTTGCATATTCTGTCAGACTTTATTTAAAAAAAAAAAAAAAAGCTTCTTTTTAAGCTTTTTTTGGGCAGGAAAATTAGGAAATAATTGCTTTCCTGATATTTTTATATTGCACTCCTAATAAAACATATGCAACTCATCTCCAAAGTCAATTAAAAACATGAAAAATTTGTTTTCACACTGCTTCAGAAATAAGATGGCTTGTGTTTCATTTGATATTTGGTTCTGTATAGCTCTTGAAGTTCCTAGAATATTTTACTTAAAGACCAGCCTTGGTATACTTCATTCACTTTTACAGAAGCTTGTTTTCAGTCTGTTTTCTAATTAAAATGTAGGCTTAACATATAAATGGCTGATTGTGTTATTTTCAAAGAGGGAGAGTTTAAAGGCTCAAGTGTTTGACTTGATTTATCATGTGGCCTTATGCCTTCTAAGTTTTCTTGAATGTTCCAGTCTGTATAATTTCTGTAACTATTACAATCAAATAATGACTCATTGTATATATTTGAACAGGTGCATGAACATTTGCAGAATTAGAGCCCTTATTTACCGGTCAAAATCTCATGATTATGGTCTTTGTAGTCATCATCAACTAATTTCTGTTCATTTGGAGTTTTCTATGAAGATGGAGTTCAGTCTGAGAAGAATATGTGGATTTAAGTTTAGTTCAGGGACTTATATATTCATATTCATTTCATATCATTCGTTTAATATAAATACTATTCAAATTCCTTCAGTAAACACTGCTTTTTAAATGCATTAAACTTTGAGTATTTAGACTGTTGCAGTTTCTAAAAAGCTGCAGAGTGGCTTAGAAAATGTGCTTCTCTGAATCTGCTTTTATAATGTGACTATATTTTAAATCGATATATACTGTAAAAAGGTTTTGATGATTTTGGGTTTGTTTTTCTTTGCAGCTGTGGTCAAGATGATGACAAACCTCCGCTGTGCCCGAGATCTGCAGGAAATGAGAATTAAAAAGAAATATAGGCAAAATATTAGCTCACAGCCAGGCAGTCTTTATGCCATTAAAACATCTGCAAGAAATAGAATCTCTCTGAAAACTGCAGTAGAAGAGAAATCTCCTAGTTTTTATTCTACGGAAGAGGTATATTGATATCTTTTTGCTGGGTGTCTTCCCTGGGATCTGTTCCTTAAGACAAGCAAACAAAAACTCAGTAGCTTTTGAATAGATACATTCTTCAGTTTTGAGAGAAGTATTTACAGTAGCTGTTATACCAGTTACTACAGTTTTTAAGTAGCTTTGCATATCCATAGTTTTTATGACTGTCCCACATCATAAGGTTCATAAATGTCTCTGTAGTGGTATAATCAAACAAGACAAGCATCAAACAAGGAAAAAATCCACTAATTATAGTTGCTATTGACTTTAACCCATAGCTGTTTTAAGATAACAGTTAAAATTTAAGTTTAGGTTAGTCTACATCAAAAGCCTCTTGCTTTTGGTACAATGAAGGTACAAAACCTATTGAATTTTTTTAAACATTTTAAAGCACAATGTGATGCTGCTGTTCTGATAAAATAATTGCTGGGAATTCCTCCATTCCTCTTGGATTACATACGAAATGACAAGGTTAGACAAAAGCTGTCTCAACCTCAAGGAAATATTTTGTCTGAATTTATAATGCTAGATATAAAACCTCCCAGCTGAATTCTTACTGTATTGTTGTTATTTTGTCTTTTCATCTAATTTTTTGTAGCTTTACATGTGTGGTGTTTCAAAACATTGCATACAAGTTAACAGCACAAATGCAGAATCTTTCCAGTTTCTCATCAAAGACTTTTTCAGTAAAGAGTATTTATTAGCTGGAAATGGGATGCAACTTGCTGATGGAGGATGGCTAATACCCACAGATGAGGGAAAAGCTGGAAAAAAGGAGTTTTACAGGTACTGTTACTTATGAACTTGAAACAAGTATGCTATTTATTTGTTAGTGATTCCCTTATCCCCTAGAATAAACTCAACACAGTGACTTTTTTTTTAAAGCCTTTGACTACTTCACTGTGCATTTTTAGTGCACCTCTGTTACTGTAAATACAGATATTGTAGGATTGTAAATTTACTATGCAGACTAATGTTGTTAGTGATCTTCACTGACCATTAAAGAAAGCATACTAAGTCAATTCAGAAGATTTCTGGGGACTCTTCATCAGTGTAAATAGTCTAGAAAAATATTAACTATTTTCTGTTAATTAAGCACTTTACTATATTGTGTAATTAGCATTAATAGGTTTTGATTTTTGTTTCCCAGGTGGAGGAGGATTTATTTCTGGTGGGCTCTAGAGTTTCTTGATGGGAATGAAGGTTTTTCCGGGGAGGTGCTTAGGCCTTCTTTGGCAGGACAAGGCTAAAAATACATTTTTTTAATATTATTTTTTTAAAGCTGATGTATGATTTGAAGGAAGCTAAGATTTCAGTAGTAAAAGTCACTGATTTATTCAAGCTTTCTTTCGAGTATATTTAAGAAGCAAAAAAAAAAGTGCATGAACAACCCTTGCTCTTGCACTCTTCCTGGTCTTTCTGTCCCTCCTTTTGCAAGTCATTTAAGATGAGCTGAAAAAAAAGTGTATGTGTTGAGTGCATCTCTTCTAAGCACTTTCATAATTATGTTTTGCTTTACTGTAAGCAGGTTTGTACATTATAAAATCATCAAAAGCATGTGCAACAGATCAAGAAACTACCAATGTACTGTTGTTCTACCGAAACTTCAGAAAATACTTAACCATCATTTTCTGATTTCCTCTGTAAATTTAAGATGCTCTTTTTTCAGGCCACGGTCAGTGTTGGTATGCATTCATGCAAAGACTCAAGGCAAGGACCTGTGTTTGAATAGTATTTGTAGTCAAGCATGTATTGCCAACTTAAGTAGTATCAGAATTCAAGAGCTTTCCAACATTGGCTTCCCAGGACCAAAGTGTGACAGAGATAGGTCTGTTCCAAGCTCAAGGACTGCTTTTATTTGAAAGCTTGAGTTGATGAAGTTGGTGCCCATAATCCAATATGGGAAAATTGACTGTTAGAAGATGTGTACTTTTATGTTGTGATCCTCGTGAAAAAAAAATGGCTTTCTGCTCTTGTTAGTGACTCAGTATCATTACTAGCTTCTCCCATGTGACTTTGGGAAACGTTTTTGATGCCCAAGTCATTGCCATGACTCTGGGAAATGGTTTTGGTGTCAACAATATTTGTTCGTCTTTGGAGAACTGGAGATGTTCTGTGTCCGTACCCAACAACTACTCCGTGAAGATCAATCAAGTGCTGGAGTTCAGAATCATAGAGTAATTGAAATTGGAAGGGCCTGCTGGTAGTGATCCAGTCCAAGCCCCTGTTCAACACAGTTCCAGTCAGATTAATTACTCGGGGACTTGTCTGAATCTTGAAAACCTCTGAGGGCAGAGCTGCCACAACCTTTCTGGACAGTCTGTGCCAGCTGACCACTCACATGATTTAAAAAAAAACACAAACAAACAACCACCCTTATCTCCAGTTAGAATTTTTCATGTTCAAACTTGTCTGTTGCCTCTCATCCTGTTGCGTGCTTCTGAGAAGAGCCTGTCCCTGTCTTCTCTGAATCCTCTAGTCAGGTAGTTGTGTACAGCAATAAGGTCTCTGCCGCCTTTGTTAAATTCGGACAAACTGAGCTCTCTTAGCTTTTATGTCATATGCTTAGCCCCTGAGAGCACAGGAGGATCACCTTGGTGGTCCTCTGCAGGGTTTGCTCCAGTATACCAGCATCTTTGTCCTGGTGAATCCAAAGCTGGACAGAAACTTCAGATGTAGTCTCCCAGGTGCTGAAGAGAAGGGAAGGATTACTGCTTTCCTGGCTTTGCTCCTAGTACAGCCCAGGGTGGTTTTGTGCTTCTTTGCTGCAAGGACACATTGCTGTCTCATGGTCATCTTGTTGTCCACCAGGACCTTGGATCTTTTTCTGTAAAGCTGTTTCCCAGTCAGCTGCAGCCTGTTACTGTTGCGTGGGGTTGTTCCATTGCAGGTGCAAGACTTTGCTGTTGTTGAATTTCATGAGATTCCTGACAGCTTGTTTCTTCAGCCTGCTCAGGTCCCTCTAAATAGCAGCCCTGCCCCCCCCAGCCCCCCCCAGTTTATCAACCTCTTCCCCAAATTTGGTGTCATCCGTAAACTTGCTGCACGTGTGTTCCATGCCATCATCTGGGTTGTTAATGAAGACATTAAACAGCATTGGTCCCTGTGTTGATATCTGAGAGGTGCCACTAGTTACTGCCCACCTGCTGGAATTGTACTGTTGATCACAGTTCTTTACGCTCAGCAGTGCAGCCAGTTTTCCACTCACCTTATCTATACTTATCCAGCCCATATCTTACCAGTTTCATGATAGAGACTGTAAAAAATTGTCAAAGTCCTTGCTAACATATGCAGCATCCACTGCCCTCCCCTTGCCCGCAGCACCAGTTACTTCATTGTAGAAATCAGTTGGGTTGGTTAGGTGTGATTTGCTCTTAGTAAATCCATGCTGGCCATTCCTAATCACCCTCTTGTCTTTCACTTGTTTAGAAGTGGCTTCTAAGTATTTTTGCATGCTGCTCCAGAAGTTCTTGAGTCTCTCTGTTTGATAGTAAACAAAGTTTGTCTCAGAGCAGTTCTTAAAATTTATTCTGTTTTTTTCTAAGTACTGTAAGGCATAGCTAATGCTCCCACAGTTCCATTTTGCACCCTGTGGCATCGCATGCCCCAACTGTTCCATGGACAGCTATGGGCTGTGCAAGCGTATGCTTTTATGTAGTCACTCAGAGGCAGAGTATGCAGAACTTGACATAACTTGCTACCCGTCTGTTTCCTTCCCATTTGGCAAGTATTTTGCTATTAGCAATACCATCCCTGATTTTGCGTTTCCCTCCAGTGGTGACACGATTGCTGAATGTTTTGAGGATATACCTTGCTAGATGGAATGTTCCTACAAAGCATTTATGGTAGAAGCATAAAAGACTGTCTTGGAGGTTCATCCATGTGTAGTTCCGGTGCAGGGCCTCTTGCTACATGTCAGTGTTCTGGAATTGCAGTGCATTTTAGAAAGCATGCTGGTCACTCTTTTCTCATGTGAAAATGCTATTTCTAGGCTGACAAGTAACAGTGCTACGCAAATTAATAGGAAACATGACTTTTGAGGTTGTTTTGTCAAGAAGCAGTAGATCTCTGGGAATAATGCATCCAACTCTGGATCAGTGTATTTGCAGTCTGCTGCTTAGGCATGTTGGAGGTAATCTTGATTAATTTCACACAATTTTTCTGTGAATGGGAAAGGCATTAAAGTATTTGCATGAAACATGCCTAGATGTGCCAAATACTGGCCTTTTTAGACAGCCCAGCTGCTTGTTCCAAAGCACGTTGTTCCTTTTTACTTGTTCCTTGTTACTTGTCTTAGTAATCATTTTCAGATGGTGCTCCTGATTCTGTGGTCACGCCATCAGGTACATGGCTTTCCCCCACACTCATTTTTCAGAAAGAGAAGAGAGAAACCACCAACATACTGCTAAATATCCCAGAATAGCCACGGTGTTCTTGGTGTCAGAACCTGCTCTGACCTGACCCTGAATACCAGATAGCCTCTGGAGCAATTTGTAGAGGTTGTTTCCCAAGAGGTTGCCTTCAGTTCCTGTATCTTTTCTGGACTTGTTATATGTTAAAGCTTATGGCTGAGAATAAATACCTACTGTTTGGTCAACTGAATCAGTCTTTGTATCCCCTTAAGTATATTAACTGAATCTCTGTCAACTAGAATATATATGCCTTCATTTAGTCATCTGTATTTAGGATCTTAATCTTGAACTGAATTCTGTCTTTAACTCCTGAAATGCTTTGTCCTTCACGTAAGATTACAGAGTGTCTCCTAACGTTTGAGATTAATTATTGCTACATTAGAAGAGAGCAAAGCAATTTGATGGTCATGTCTGCTCCTTATCTTCCTGTATATGACTTTGTGGCTTTTAAATTGTTTCTTTTCCTCACCCAACAGCAATACAGTTCCTTAAAATCTTCTTGAGGCTTTCTGACAAGTTGGAATTTGACTTTTTGATAGGACTTGACTTGTTCTAATTAGTCTAATGGCTCAGCTATTTGAATCTTTGCTCTAATTCTTTCTCTTCCTGCTTTCATGAAATGGCCTTCCTAGTGACTGTGAGAGCTGGTAAAAACGGATGTTTCCAACGCAACTCATGCAGGTCATGGTGGTACAGCTTGGCCTCAACACAGAATGAAAGTCCATTTCTGAAGTCACTCAATGGAGAGAAGAAAGGTCTTTGAAATGTGCTGTCCACATGCATGCTTAAAAAAAAAAAAAAAAGGCAACAAAACACTCAAACCACAACTCTAGGGACTGTGACGTAGAGTAGATGGATTGTAATGAACTCATCAAGCAAGCAGGGGAAATTCCAGGACTGAAAGGGAATAGAGCACACTTCTGTCCTTCTGTGCTCTGTGCATAACTGCGTGAAGCTGACAGAGCATGCCCCTGGAGCTACTCGTAGGGTCAAAAGTCTCCATTTCAAGAACGCATGCATGTATGCACATGCATGCTGCCAGAGCGTATGAGGACAAAACTTCAGTATTCGGACAATAACCAGATCAGGTTATGGAAACTTGTAAACTATGTAAACTTCCTGTTTTCACTCTCATAAACATTCCTTTGTTAACGTTACCTATGTACATACACTGAATACAATGCTGGGGAAAAATAGGCAAGTAAAACCTTACAGTGGATTTCCGGTTAATTTATTAACAATTTATCTGCAGAGCCCTCTGTGACACTCCTGGTGTGGATCCCAAGCTAATAACAGAGGCCTGGGTTTACAATCACTATAGGTGGATTGTATGGAAATTGGCGGCCATGGAAGTGTCTTTTCCACATGAATTTGCTAACAGATGTTTGACACCAGAAACGGTGCTGTTGCAGTTGAAATATAGGTAAGTATATAAGAATGTATTTGGACTTGTAATCTGTGATACTGTGTCCTTTCTAGTTCATATTATAAAATAAGCACCTCTACCTTACATTTATTATTTATCAGAATGTTTATATTGTTAAACTTATGCATATCCATATTAAAAATGTAGTGCGTGTTATTTGTAAGGATTTCGATAACATTTGCTTTGCTACAGTGGTACTTAATCATTTAGATTGATTAAGCAATAGTTTGCTACAGTTTTTTTTAAGGAAAAACAATGTGGTGGATTTTGTTTCCTTTAACAAAGCATCATGAATTCTTTTTTCTAGGTATGATTTGGAAGTTGATAGAAGTAAACGATCAGCAATTAAAAAAATAACAGAAAGAGATGATGCGGCAGGTAAAGCACTTGTACTGTGTGTTTCTAAAATCGTATCGCTAAACACTGTTGTATCCCCTAGCAGTAGCAATAAGAATGTGGAAAGTAAAAAAGCAGCAGCAATAATTGAAGTTACTGATGGCTGGTACGGGATTAGAGCTCTTCTGGATCCCCCTCTCAAAGCTTTCTTGCATAGAAGAAGGCTGACTGTTGGTCAGAAGATCATAGTGCACGGAGCAGAACTTGTTGGCTCTCAAAATGGATGTACGCCACTGGAAGCCCCAGATTCCCTTATGTTAAAGGTAAAACAAAGCATTAGTTCAGCTTGATTGGATGTGATGGATGCTATTTAGTTGAGCCACATTTTGTAAACAGAAAAATGTTTGTCGGGGCTTTATAAACAGACGAAGTTTTGTCAAAGTTTAATGAGATTTGTAAGATGTGACACAAGGTAGCTGACACTATTCAATAGGATTGGAAGATAAGTTTATAATATAAAATTCTGCCAAGTTTTGCTGTGTATTTTTACAGTTCCAGCTCCTTAATTTGGTTAAGCACCAGGTTACGAAAAGTATTTATCCATCACAGACAATATGGAATTTGGAGGAAGAATTGGGGGGGAAGAAAACAGGTCATGAGAGGGTGGGCTTGGAGGGGACGGTCTTGACTTTTTCGAGGATGATTAAAACAATGCATAAAGTTTCAGCATAAAAATTTTGCTCCTCTGGTAGAAGTCAGTGGCTTGTCTCATAGGTGCCAATTTCTTAGAAAATTTTAACTTACCAAATTTTTAGTTCCTGTTTAAAATACATTCTTCAATGCAAAAAGAAACTGTGAAATTAAAATGTATTATGTTGAGGTGAAAAAATGATATGTTCTTAGTGAGGTCAGTGTGATAATAGTCTTTCCTTTAGATATAATAAGTTGGATGTCTTTTTGACCTACCAGTGACAGTTTATCATTCAACATTTAACTTATTCAGATTTCAGCGAACAGCACTCGATGTGCACGATGGCATGCAAAACTAGGATTTCATCGGGATCCCAGACCTTTTCCTTTGCCTTTGTCATCGCTTTACAGTGAGGGTGGTGCAGTGGGGTGTATTGATGTAGTTATTCAAAGAACTTATCCTATTCAGGTATGGTATAAGTATTTTATGAATCTAACAGGCTCTATGAGATCTGAAGTGTATTAGTTCTAATTGCTATATCATTCCTCAAATTTGACATAATAGAGCTCACTAAAAAATTTAAGAGAAGGTACTATTACGTGTAAAATGAACAGGAGTGATTCTTGCAGTCTGCATGTATTTAGTTTTTTCAGGACTGGAGTATTCTGCTGTAAGAAGAATTTGAGTTTGCGTTCAGTATCTTCTGGTTGGCTTTGCTTTCAGCTTCAAAAAGGCAGAAATAATTGAATTTCAGTTCTGTAATCTGAAAAGCACAGCACTTGTTTTAAAGAAGGAAAAAAACATTGACAGTTTCAACTCCCAAGCAGAAGTGAAGCCCATTTTTTTTCTATTATTAACATACGTATCCCTGCAAAGAAGTTAAATATTTATAACCATTAGTAAGATTATTTTTTCTTACATGTAGCTGGCTATATTGTGTAAGATCTATTATTTTAAAATATTATTGAAAATACAATGTGATTATGGTGTAAAATAGAATTAAGGTCTTCTAAATACCACTTGATATCCAGACATTTTAAATATGGTCAGACTTCACTGTAACTACTTGCTTTTATAACAGTACCAAATATGAAAAGAAACAATATTTTTTTAGTAAACAATCCCTCTAATGTTAACAGTTTAACCAGGATACAGCTTTCAGATTTTGTTAACTTTTCTCGGAGTGTGTTACACTTGGCCTGTACATACAGATGTTTTTTCATTGCTTTCTTTCTAAAGTGTTGTCTAACTGTTGGTTGATGTAGAATGAATTCTGCAAAGATAATACCAATACTTGGGTTGGATCATTACTTTGATATTTAGATTATTACTTTAATGGAGGAAATTGCAATACTTACTATGTGAACTGTCTGATAGAACTAACATTTATTTAGGTCCCAGAAAGGGGACTGTAATCTATAACTGCATCGCAGTAAATGGCTTCCAGGCTGGGAGGAAAGTTGTGCTTTCTATCTCACTATATCAAGAGATTGATGTGCTGATGTAGATTTTATTTAAAACACCTAAGACTCTTGCTCAAACAGACCAAAACAATAGGAGGACTTGGGCCGTCTGTGTCCTTTTACCTCAAGAGTCAAGGAGTGTACAAATCACAGGAACCTGAATTAAAGTTGTCAAACTGTGAATAGTGCAGGAAATGCATGGCATGCAGTTAATGAGGCAGGCAAAGCTTACTTCAACAATTCGCTGCCTCATAAGCATTAGTCCTTCAACCCTTCCTCGCTCTGCCCTCACTATACTCTCTTGCTGCTGAACCTGGAGCTCACCTGATCCTGTTGCTTAGCTAATTTAATTCAGTAAACCAGGAGTAACTAACTAATGAATAATAACAAAAAAACCCCACAACAAACTGCTGTCTATTGAATTAACAGACTCAT
>Ga0065711_1030493_pt1 | contig 32335 bp, 28 predicted proteins | sample Hoacrofraction12_FD_59098 | JGI IMG/M metagenome (GOLD analysis project Ga0065711, IMG submission 59098) | Hoatzin crop microbial communities from Cojedes, Venezuela - Epithelial fraction 12 v2 (version 2) | ecosystem: Host-associated > Birds > Digestive system > Esophagus > Crop | place...
CGGGGAGCAGGGGGGCCCTGGGGAGCGGGGGGTCCCTGAGGAGCTTGGGGGCCCGGGGATCAGGGAGCGGGGGGACCCTGGGGAGCAGGGGGGCCTTGGCCCTGATGAGCGGGGAGGCCCCGGGGAACATGGGGGCCCTGGCCTAGGGGAGCAGGGAGGCCGTGGCCCAGGGGAGCATAGAGGCCCAGGGGAGCATGGGGACACTGGGGAGCGTGGGGGCCCTGGGGAGCATGGGGGCCCTGGCCCTGGGGAGCAGGGAGGCTGTGGCCCTGGGGAGCGTGGAGGCCCCAGGGAACGTGGGGAGCGGGGAGGCCCCGGGGAGAGTGGGGACACTGGGGAGTGGGGAGGCCCTGGCTCCCCACACACCCTGCGGGTGCCCCTCCGCTCCCTGCGCCTGCGCCCGCCCCGCATGCGGCATACATAACCCACAAGGAGCCCTGCTTTGAGGGCTAAATCGCTTCGGTCAGCACTTGTGATGCGAACCGTTAGCGTGCTTGATGCAAGGCATCGAGTTTCAGCACCATTTTGGATTGTGTTTTCCATCAGTGTAATTAAGAGGGTTTCTCTTTGTGTGTGTGGGTGTTGCAGGGCAATCACAGCTCTCTCCTCACCAGATGACCTGCCTGCTTGTCGTAACCGTTCCACGACATCTAACAATTATTTAGGAACTCTAGCGAGTTAAAATCCTGCCATTTTCCTGGCAGGTTTTGCCATTTCACCGGGTTGGAAATAGAGAAGAAAACGAATGTCAATGGGGAAAGTAAAATAAATGGAACTTTGTTGAGAATGCTTTCCTCCTGGCCCAGACAAGTCACGATATATTCAACTTTAATCCATAACATTGATCGATAGGTGACAGTCTGACTATAAAAAGATCCGGAGAGGAAAGAATGAAGTGTTGAGCGCAGCAAGCTAAAATGAACAAAATTAAGAACTGCTGCCTGACACGTAGAGAGGACCCCCATCACTTCAATAAAGAAGTCGTCTGCAAAAGGAGGTTTGGTTGTTAGGAAGTAGATGTCAACGGGCAGGCACATGGTTTTGCCTCTGAAGCCCGCTCCACATCCCTGCCAAAAAATAAGCTGGCTGCGGGAGGCGTGACAGGAACACCCCTGTGTCATGGGGAGCGGATGCTGGGCCCGGGCTGCACCGGGGCTGCCTCAAGGGGCTCGGGGAAGGCAGTGGGCTGCCGTGTGCGGTGCTGGGTGTGGGTGACTGTGTGCTTGCGCTGTGTTGGTTTTCTATTTGGGACCTCTGTTTGCTGCCGCCTCTGGGATCTTCTGACCCGCTGTCCTGAGGTCTGCAGTTCCCATATCCGGCACCCTTCCTTTAGGGGTAGAAACCGAATTTCTAATAGCATTTACCGTGTTTTAAGCACGACTTCCTGGCTCTTTACTTCCAGGCAAGCATCATCTCCTCCCACCACTGTTTCTCATACCGCCTTGCTCCCAGACCGCATCCTTCCCTTTTTGCCTCCACACCTCTGAAATGAAGGGGGAAAGACAGGGCCTGCAGTTAACGAGGTAAAGAGGAGAAATGAGACGGAAGCAGACGAAAGAATGCAAAAGGGAACTCATAAATAATGTTAGTGTATTCAGGGACCAGTAACATTTACTGCACATTTGTGAGCTAATAGGTACTGTATATTTGAATTTTGGGTAGTTTATTTCTGGAAGCTCAGGGGAATGAGATGGACAAGCAAGCCCACCGCATGTGTTCAGCCGGGAATAAATGGAGATGAGAGCGGTTACAGAGCAGTTCCTGCTCTTTCATATTCGCGCAAATCTCTTGTGTAAAATCAATAGGATCAGAATTTCAATCAATAAGTTTCATTTCAATGGTTCTAGCCAGAGGGCATTATGAAAAGTGCTGTATAGGAAAAGCATAATCAAGAAATCCAGAGGCAGCGTCCTCATGAGATGGCTGCATTTACTTCCCATCTTCTCCAGCAGCTTGCCAGCCTTGGAGTTGTATTGGGATACTCTCCAAGGGTTTTACTAAGAGAATTAGTCTTTTGTATCAGCCTCTGGCTACTCATTATCTGACAAATGGTAGCCTGCACTTCCTGCCATGGAGAAAATGATTTCTCTTCTGCTTGACCAGTGCAGAGTCTGCACTCAGCCTTTGTCCCTTGTACATCCCCATCCCTACACAAATATCTGCTAATTTCTTTCTTAAGGGAAAATCAGAAATGGGCAAGCCTTGTCTCTCAGCTCTCAAGAAGATGCAGGGGAGCAGCTGTGAAATTGAGCCACTTTTGAGCCATTTTTGTGCGGCTGCTAATTGAGCGGAGCTGATGGGAATGTTTCCTTTGAAATTTTCTTAGAGGGAAATTTCACTTTTTGAAAAATCTGCTTATTCATGGCAGACGAATTTCAAGAACCTGAAAAGAAAAAAGCCTGCCTCCCCCACTGAACAATCAAAATATGTACCAGCCTACTTGACTTTTGAGATAAATATATTGGGTTTTGTTGCTGAAAATGATGTTTCCACTTTTCAGGAGCTGACAGAAGTCCTCTTTTAATAAAAAGCGGTTGCTGGCAGGAGCAACTTCAGATGAAAATAGACTTCTGTTTTTCTTAAATATGACAGAACCTCTCCATAAAAGGTGGGGAGGAGAACATTTTTCTGGCCATTCCTGCAATTAAACCATGTCACTCGAGGTGCACAAGGAACACGTTTGTTTCTGCTGGGACTGTTACCTTTACAAACCTAAGAGTCCGCGGTGTCCTTACTCTCCTGTGTCTCTGATCGGTGCCTCGGCACAAACAGGTTTCTTTCTGCAAGAAGTTTTCACCCGTTCTGCTAGAAAAAATTGATCAAAGAGGTAGATAGTCATTTCTTTAAGAAGTGAAGGGTGGTAGCAGAATTGACGGATCCTTTGAAACAGATCGTGCCGAGGTGATGTTGTGGGGTGGATGGTGACTTTGTGATCACACGTCTTTGTGATGTGTTGTCTTCCTGCAGGTGACGCGTATGTGACGGGTGTCTCTAATGATTCTCTTGGCTGCATCCGGACTGGGGAGAGAGGTGCCCTCCAGCGTACCTCATCGTCCCGCGCTCTGACTGCCCAGGTCAGGGGTTTGTAGAGTGCTCTCGCTTTCTTCCTAGAATCATAGAATCATGAAACGGTTTGGGTTGGAAGGGACCTTTCAAGGCCATCCAGTCCAACCCCCTGCAGTGAGCAGGGACATCTTCAGCCAGATCAGGCTGCTCAGAGCCCCGTCCAACCTGGCCTTGAATGTTTCCCAGGATGGGGCATTGACCGCCTCTCTGTGCAGCCTGTGCCGGGATTTCACCACCGGTGATGAATGGGGATGCAGCCCAGGGGACGGCTGGCTTTTCTTCCAGCCCAGGCATCTTGTTTTCTTTCACACAGAAACGCAGGAGTTGTGAGCCAGGGAGCAAAGCCAGACCCAGGACTTAGGAAGTCCATCTGGGTGTTACAGTCCAGACATGGCCTTGGGGGAAGTTGCAGACCTCTGCCACCGATGCCGGCGTGTGTTCTTGGATGCCACCAGTGCATACCTCATGGCTTGCCAGGAGGTAGTAAAACGGGGTGGGAAAACTATCCAGTGGGCCTCAAGAAAGATGAATCTTTGACTTCAAGTCCCACAGCTACCACAGCACTCCCACCAGCACAACTGAAGTTGCAATAATATTGGAGGCAGTGTCACATTGGATCCTGTCCTTGTAATGAGCTGATATTGCTGGTTAGGCATACCCTCCGTGAACTGGTAGGTGGTACGAAGAGGGAGCAGGGCAAATCGAGGATGAGGTAACCGTAGCAGGCAAGCTGCAATGCTTTGCAGCTTGTCGTTCCCCTCCTACTTCAGGACTGGTCTGTCCAATCTATGATCTTATATTCCTTCAGTATGGTTTTAATGCACATACTAATGGAGCGGCCACCGATCCCACGGAGAGACAGCAGTGCATTCTAGCAGATCTCACCATTAGGAGGTTTTCCCCGGATATTCAGCCTAATTATTCATTCTTTAAATTGATGTCAATTACCCCCCAGCTAAACCTAGTTATGCAGTGGAAGACGGATTTAAAATACTGCATGATCTCACTAAATAGGAGAAATGGACAGAAATCAATACAATGAGAGGCAATAAGAATGCCCATAAAGGTTAAGTGGTTGATGGAGGAAGGATTAATGAAATGCACAGATACTAGGTCAAATTGCAAATGTCCTTACTTCACTCTTAGTCACTCCAAACCCTAGAAACATGTTCTACTCCAGCAAACCAAATGAGGAAGCACCTTAGAATCTGACTGGCGACTTAGAGAAGTAGAGACCAGTATTAAGGGAAGAGAACGTGTGGGGTGAGTTTATTGTGTGGAAAATTGGCATCAAAACAAGAATGAGATATCGATATTAAAAAAAAAAACGAACCAAACCAAAATGACCTATGGATAAGAATATGATTTGCGATGTACTTGGCATCAGGAACATGGACAGCCTGACCAAGTTCAGAGAAATCCTGAAAATCGTGCTTTTGCTGTTATTTTTTCATGCCTGTTTGGGTGAACGATGATAACTACAGGACTTGGCAGTCACTGACAGCTCCTGCCTTGGAATTAGGTGAAGTTTTTGGGCTAGGGCTTGTGGGGCCAGAGGTATTTGCCATCTGGAGTGGGAGTGGTGAACACATTTGTATGACAGAGACATACAACAGCTTGACTTCAAAGTGCTTAGAACTAACCTCAGAAAGTTTTGTGTTCAAGTCTCTGGTGCCACAGAGAGGAGAAGAACAGAGAGAGATTGAGATGCATTCAGGGGAAGGTAACAAATGCCAGACGGAAGCTCTGCTGTGGAAGCTGAGGAGAACTGCATGTACCAGGGCTGAAGGAGCTCTTGGAGAGCAGGTCTGTCCTACCAGTCCCAGAAGATGGCAGCTGAATGAAAGTGTTGCTCTGTACTGTGGCTCACACCAATGATTTCTCAAGGATCCACATCAGTTGCTGTAGAATAAAGGGAGTTTCATATAAAATTAAAGGTTTCTACTACTTATTGTGGAAAGAAATATATTGCGTGGCCTGGAATAGGGCATTGCCTCAGTCTGCAGAGAACCCCAAGTTATGGTTTCTGAGGTGTGACCTCCTCTCCCTTTTCTGCAGTGACTTTCATCTCCCAGCTCTAAGGAGACTTTTCAGCGTCAATGTTTTCCGCTTTCTAGTGTTTCAGGGACACATGGCAGATAAAGAGAAAGGCTTGTAGGCCTGAAAAAAAAAATCAGAAGCTAAATGATTAACTATTTTGCTGCCGATCGTTGCAAGGAAATCAGTACAGATTCCCTTGTGGGTATTTTCATTGCTGGGGACAGGTTTACACGAAGATGCACTACTTTCTGTCCCTTCATCAAATCCAATTTCTGCTTTTACAATACTGTGGACATCCATACTTTGGTGGTGATGTGAGAACCTAAATGGCACAGAACTAGAAGTGGGGAAGAAGCTTACTTCTATCCACCTTCTGCAGTAAGAAACATGTAAAAGCATGAATGATTTAGCGGGTGCACTAGCAACCTTGAAAAGCCATGAAGCTGAAGCTAGACGATGTTGTTCTTCAGTCAAGGGTGAGGTAGTGCCAAAAAAGACACAGGGCAGCTGACCTTGGCTTGGGTCTTAAGGAGGGCAAGGACCCTGTTAGCCCTTTACCATTCCTATTTCTGCAATATCAAGGGTAATGATTTAGTACAAATGAAATAATTCCTGCCGTGATCCAGGAACACTGATTAGAGCCATAGTCTTGATTCCTCTGTGTAGGAAAATCAGTCGTTGCTTGGTCTTGATCAAGCCAAGCTTAACCTTTTGCATTAAGCATTCAAGCTCAAACATGCAACTGATTGCATACGAGTGTCATTTCATTCAGCTACTGTCATCAGATGCAGGATTTGGGTAGACAATTTAAGCAGCTCCATTTACAGCACTGTCCCGAAGAACAGTCCTGTTTTTATATAAAGGCAATCCAGAAACCTTGCAGCTCTCAGTCACACAAGTAATCTTGATGAATGATCTTACTGAGAAGTACTAATTCAGTCTGTGAAAATATGAGTGTATACTTACCGCACGGCTCTCAGAAGCTAATTCCAAGTACAAATATACCATTAGCTACATACAACTCCCACCCTTCTTCTCTGCAAAAACCTTCCAGTGTTTTTTTTGTGCAGAATTATCACATTGTTCTTCTATTAGAAATACATGTTAAAATATTTAAAATAAGCATCAGCTTTACCAAGTGTTATTTCAGTGTCATGCAGCGCTTCCTGACTGTAAGCAGTGCCAGGACTCGCGAAGGCGAGCCTTAGCTGACAGAGGCTACAATCGGTGGAGGAAAAGAGACCCTCCTCCACGGAGGATGGATAATGGGAATCATCTCTCAACTTGATTTTTAAGAGAGCCTATGGAGACTGGCTGTTCTTGGATGAAGTTAACCTTCGTGAGCATCTCTCACAATGCTCCAAGCCAAGGACTGGCTTTCACTGGGAGGGAATTGGGGAGAGCAGATTCTGCACATGCGGAACAGGCAGTGTTATTCTGAGAAGGTCATATTGGGCAAAATGACATCTCAGTCAAGGGTGAAACACTACCTGAAGCAAACTCTGTATTTGGAGTGTCAGTGCACTCAGTTATTATCAAAATATTGGCTGGATGCTAAACCCGATCCGGGTTCAAAAAGCAGGAAGAAAAAAGTCATGAAGAAAAGATCCATCAAAGGTTATTAAATATCCAAAATTACCACCTCTGGCTAAAGATGTCCCCAGGCTGTCAGGAGCTGCAAGTGCAAGAGGAGAGGGCTGCTGTATAAGTGCCTTGCTCATGTACCCTCCCACCGCAGCCTGCACTGGCCTCGGTAAGCAGGGAGGAGGCCAGGCTGGACAGCCCATCGGGGCAGCACGGTGCAGCTGCCCTTACTGACCGAGTTTGACCATGGCCAGGAAATGCCATAAGACTTACCCAGAGGAGTGCATTTCCCGAGAGGGCTGCTGTTGGCTGTTTCTCAGGGCTTGACCCGAAAGCAGCGAAGCTCCCCTTCACTGCAGGGGTGTCAGAAACTTAGCGTCTGGCCAGCTCAGGAGAGTTCTGCATTAATGGTTAAGAGGTTGAAAAATGCATGGTCACAGCATAAAGAATCCAGACTTCTGTAGTAGTCCAGTTTGTCTGAGATGCATTTGACTGCTGCCTGGACCAGACTTTGACTGAAAATATTTGTTCTGTAGCTGGAGAAGTGTTTTCCAAATGTACTGTGAGAATTCCCTAAGCTCCCCACAGAACTGCATCCAGGAGCTGTGGATGCTGGGGTGGGATCTCTGGCAACCTGCATTGATAGTTTGCATGAGTATTGAGCTGGCTGCCTCTTGTTTTCTCTCTCCTCGAGTTCTTCATGGAATGTTGTGTGCTTTTCTTCACCTCCTACACTGTTGGGGACATTAACAGTGAATTATTGAACGCCTGCCCTGTCCCACCCTTCAGCAGGAGGTGACGTGAGACATAGACATCCCTACAGTTTGGTGTTTGTATTTGGGATGAACAGCATTGTGTAAATGTAAGATATCAACAGCTGCTTGATTTTTGAGTAGACCACCTTTGGAAAAAGGCAGATGATCCCTTAGCGTACACACGAGAATGACGTTTCTTTCTACCCTCTCTCCTTTGCTTTGCTTGATATGCAGGACAAAATAGGTCCATGAGAGGGTTTTTTTTAAGTACTGAAGATAAATGTGGTAGGATTTAACCTCCGTATGCAAAGGTGGAAGTTGTTTGATGAAGGTACTGAGAGGAAACTCAGGCTGGATGTAAGTCCGCTGCCTGCAACAGGCTGATGCCAAGGTAGAACTAAAATGTGTTTTCTCTAACGCAGAGACTAAGGGTCTTAGCAGCCATTTATTCTTCTTGGTAATAATCAGTGATTGTGGAGGGTTTGGAGATTAATGTGGCAAGCACAGATCTTCACTGTCCCAGGGCAGCCCTGACCTGCATGAACTTAGCACCGGAGGCAGGAATATCTTGGAAGGCAGATCGCAATCGCACCTGCACTCCTGGCAAGAGGAGGATGCTTCGGGAGGGACCTCTGGCCGCTCAGCTCCAGAAGGGCTGTCGGGCAAATAAAACATGCCTTGCCCGCACATCAGCCATGTGTACCTTAGCATGTGATTACCAAATAACCAAACCAAAGCCCAACAAGGAACTGAGGATATATCCTGGGCAGTTTTGATAAAAAAAAATAGTGAGGTCATGTAATACCTCCATCCATTGTAGCAAATGGGTCACACAACTGGCTGGCTCAGGAATAAACACAGTTTTAATCTCTTACCCAAGCCTACAGCAAATCATTCCCAGTGAATCCCAGCTAAATGAACAGACATAATGGATATATCTGAGGGAAGAAAAATCTGCTTGCGAGTGCGATTGTGCTGCTGGGTAAACGGGTTGCTATGCTCGCCCTCGGACCCAGGAGAAGGCTCAGTCGACGGGCAGGATGGTTCCCGTGTGCCCAGCCGAGCCGACTGACTTTGGCAACGTCACGGCACACCACGGCTGGGCTGTGCAGCGTGCACCCCTTGATTGCCCCATGCCAGGACCAGCCCCGGGAGGCCATCCTGCCCTGGGGTGCTCGGTCACCTTCTCGCACCTTCTCTGGCGAGCGAATGGCATCGTTGGTTGCTGGGCGATGCCAGCACTGAGCAGCAGTTCAAACACAGGCTTATGTTGCTGGGCTGGTCCAGGCAGGGGCTGGCAGAGCGTAAATCTCTGCCTGTTTTTCTCTTCCCTTGTAAGAACTTCAGCCCCATGTCTTGTTCTCAGGTCCTGGCCTCTGCTGAGCCACAGTGAAAGTGTGGTGTGTTTTCCTATGGAATACAAGACAGGAAGGAGGTTAAGCTGTACGTTACTGACAGGAAGGTCACAAAGAGAACCCCAGATCCTTGGTGCCATCTTGAAAGGGGCCTCTCTGTTCCCTAAAAATATTCTTTACAATTTCTATTGCAGTGCTATGGAGAAATACATGCCAAGTCGTCAAGCATTTGCTCAAGATGAGGTAATAGGAATACCTTGCAGCAAACAGCAGAGCAGGGCATCGAATCCTGAAATGTATACAGAGTTATCGAGTGGTATCTAAATCCCTCGGGTTATGACCATAGCAGGACATGCAGATCCCTACTGGCTCCCTCCTAAAATCTCCGTCTCGTTCCACTAGACACGTAGGAAGGATGGAGTGTCTCTGAATAACCTGTGTGATTGTACTGGGCAGATGGAAGTCTAACAAAATTCATTACTTTATAGAGAGAAGTGGAATAACCTTGTCTGAGGGCAGTCTTGACCTGTGCAAATCTCAGATGTCTGAGATCCTTCTCCAGACAGTGTTTTACGTTTTCTCTTTTCTCCCTGCTGTGTTTTATCTCCAGCTTCTTTCTCCTTTCTTAACTGCCTTTCCTCATTTCATTCCACACTGTTATTCCCAGGTTTGTTTTCCGTCTCAAATTCCTACTCCACTTTAGAGAGCATTGGGGATAGCTGGGAAGATGTCTGCGACCCACAGATAAACAGTCTCCACTGCGAGTGACTATGTCAGCTCTTGCTATGCAATGACACAGGGAACTGTCGCTGTCTGCTAAATAGAAACCCTCCTTTGGGAGCGTGTCCTTGCTATCTAGGAAGCTTTTATCTTCCAAATACCTTTAAGCCCACACTCGAGTCTGAGTTTGCTTGCCTCAAGACAAAACTCAGTAGCTGTTGTCGGCAGTGCCAGGGCGAGATGATGTGAGTCTGCGGGTGCTGGTGCCCTGCTTTGGTTCTGCTTGCTTTCAGCGCTGCCAGGAAGCCGTCTGAAGGTGGTTGGACACGGTTTGTTTGCACAAGGCTGAGTGCTGCGGGAATCACGTTCACATGACTTTAGGTCAGCTTAGAGCAGGGCAAACCCTGGCAGAGGGATGCATCCCCCCACCCCATGTCTGAGCGGGAAATTCCAGTGTGGGAAAGTCATTTATTGGGGGCAACATCATCACACCTCGTGGTGATCTCCCAGGGACCCTCCCTGCCAGTGTCACAGCCTGAAAAGTGCCTTTCTCATCGTGTAACGCTGAGGTGGGACCAGGTGCCCAAACCCCTGCTTTGGGTTTCCCGAGAAGCCGCTCCTCTGGGCCAGATGTGTGCCATGAGACGAAGGGCTGCAGGTTTGTGGCACACTGACCGCGTTCCCGTGGCTGTGGCCTCTCGGGAAGGCGTTAGCAGGATCTGCATCGCAAGCCTGAGGTTTCCTTGCCAAGAGACCTGCCCTGTTGATGTCCCTGCAGCGGTGGCCCTGGGTGGGGACGGTGTCAGGGCAGAGCGGCTGTTCCACGCTGGCAAGGAGCAGCTGAGGCAGCTCCCGTCTGTGCAGCGCCTTTGCTGACGCAGACAGTTTTTCTTTTCCCCTGCAGCAGGGCAATCTTACCTTGGTGTGCTCGGCTGTGTGGAGAGAAGGAAGCTGAAGGGGTAGGAGTTCTCTGAGACTCCCACTCGTCTGCCTGGTACATTGCTTCTCTTGCAGAATATTTAACTTTCAGGCCATGGAGACCGCATCAAGCTTCATCAGCCGATGCTGAATGTTTTTGAAGTTTCAATTGCTTCCTTGCCCGAGATGGAGCTATCATCTTTATTGCTTTGGTTGCTTAGGCAAGGAAAGGGAAAGACGAACAAATCAGTGCAGCTCTCTTGAATTAGGATTGATTTTTATGAATTTTTGTTGTTGATTTTGAAACACAATTGTTTCTAAAACATTTAATTGGTTGAGGTTTTTTTCTGTCTTCTTTCTTTTTGGCAGCATTTGTCCTCAGCTGTTTGCCACTGCTGGGAGAGGGGAAAAAAAAAAAAGAAAATAAGCTCTGTGTGAGATCAAGATTTCAACGCATTACACACCAAAACATTTGTTGCTATTTACTTTGAAAAGTGCCCTTCTGAGGCAGCACGGCTAGAGCTGCCATCTGTTCGGGATTACGCTTCGGAACTCCTGGTTTCTCTGCAAACCTCCCGCCCGGCGCGGCTCCGTCTGCTGAGGGGAGAGGTGGTGGGAAGGGGCTGACCGCGGGGGGAAGGCACCTTTGCAGCTGGATCTGCAATCCTGGCCGGGCTGTCAGGGGACCACTGAGATGGAAAAAATTCCTGGTGGTGAAGGTGACCCCAGATCCTGTTTTCCGAGGTTTGCTGAGATGTTATATGTTCATTAAAATCGGAGCAGAGTAGGACAGGAGAGTTGCTGTTCATCTCCACTATTTCGGCAGAGGTCAGGGTGATTTGGCAGGCACGTGCTGGGACCCCTGTGAAAGCCTCTGCCCAGCTCGGCTCCGGAGCTGCGAGGGGTGACAGAAAGGCAGAGCTTTTCCAGGCGCGGGTAGAAAACACCAGCCCCCGAAGCGGCAGGAGTGTAACCACGTCCTGGAGTCCATTGCTCGGGCAGGTCCGAGCATCTTCCAGGGCTGGAAATCCCTCAGGCAGCAAGCGTGTACATCGCTCGGTGGATCGACTGAGTGAGGTCTTCTTCAGGAACCAGTGGAGACTGTGTTTAGCTTTGTGCTTTGGGAGCAAAGTGCTTTTCAGTGCGAGTAACGTGAAGTTTCATTGCGAGATGGTCATCTCTCTTTTCCAGAATAACTTTGTGCAAAAGGTCTAAGCAAAGTCTCTAGGCTCTCTGGCAAGAAAGAGGATCTGCTCCTTGAAACAGACAATTTTCACTGGCTCCAAGAGCCTGCGCCAATCCCTGCAGGTGCTGGGAAGCTGGAGAGCCTTGGTGCCCAGCCACAAACCTGCTGGAGGTGCTGGCTCAGTGCACAGCATTTTCATCCCTGCTTGGATCTGCCTGACAGGCTGTGATGGCAACAGATGCGGGTTATTAACATGGCAGTCGTCACCTTTGCGGCCGTAACTCTCCTCTACCGGGCTCTCGTGTACCCTTCGCCCATCCCCGCCCCGACAGCAGCGATGTGACACATGGGTAAGCGGCGCAGGAGCCTGGAGGTGGGTCTATGTTCACCAGCTCCGCAAGTCAACAAGCCGAGGTGCTGGGAAAATGGGGGCTGGAGCCAGGGTATGGCTTGAGCATGTGTCAGGGAACATGAGCACAGGTTTCTGCTGGGTTCAGAGGGTCCTGGTTCTCGCAACACCATCTTCTGGGGCCAAATCTGTGAGAGAGATGTGAAAAATGAGCAGAGTTTTTCACAAGTATTCAGCAAACAAGAGCTCTCGTTGTGCCAGTGCAGCGCAGATGTGGGAAACCTGTTTCTCTGGGCCTGGTTTCAGGTGTTTTTTCACATTTTTAGGACATGTGGGCTTGGACACCTGAAGGAGCTCTGAATTATGGCAAACGTGGTAGCGTGGTTGCTCTGGGTCCCCACTATGTGCTCTGAGTCCCCAATACACTTCTGCTACAGAGGTGAAACGGATCTGCTTTCCTAGATAGTCTCTTACCTGGATTTGTAAATACAGCCAGAAATAGTAAACTTCTTAGAGAGTGACAGAGTTTAAGCTCCCGAGTGCTTGAGAAGTTTTTGAAAATTGCACTGATGCTTCTCAGCGGCTTCAATAAATTAGAGAAATATGTTCTCTTATACACTTCTCATCTGTTTACTTACAGTTCCCCTGCACAGAAGTTATTTGCACAGTTAGCAAAGAGGCAAGCCAAGGTCCGTTAATGGCACCATCTCCATTTTTAGCAGGGCTGCGATTTGGGGGACCTGTTCTTGCTGTGGGTAACCCAGGCCGTGCAATCTTCATCCTCCCCCGAGCAGCGCAGCAGGCGCAGGTGTGCTCAGCGCTAGGACCCGGCGTTTAGCAGCAAGCCCAGAGGGAAGGGTTTGGTTTCAAACACTGGGACAGGGAGAAATCGATGTGATTCTCTGGTTTGATTCTCAGCTTTCAGTGGTGAGGAGCTGCTCTGCATTTGTTGTGCGCAGTACAGCTGCTCCAGTGGAGCCCTGCGGTGGGCTCATCCAGCCATTTCACTTCATCCACACACCGGATTTTTATCAGTTTATCACTAATCACTTTATATAAGCAGGGTGGAAACATATGCAAGGTTGGGCGTGTAGAGGCTATGCACTAGTTTAACCATGTTGACTCAGAAAAGAGTTTTTGTTAACCTGGTGCAGGGTTTGTGAGAAGCTGGGGATGGGGAGGCTGTACTTCGCTCTTCTAGTGGCCAGTGCTACGAGGGACAATCATTTAGCAGAGCTGTTCTGGAACTCAAATGCATGTTAGACCTTCCCTGCTCCTCTAGGAAGACATTTGTCCCCTCTGTGTCTGTGTGCCGACAAGATCTGGACTGAAACCGTGCTGGTGCTCTTGCAGATAATATTGCCAAATGTGGAGGCAAGAAATAATGAACTTCCCACATGGGTGCCCGGGGGCTTGCAGGGCTCCTGCTGACTGCAAGGACGCTGGCGGTGGGCAGAGTGGGAAGCGAGAGCCACCTTGACAGCACTGGTCTCGGAAGGCACCAGCCAATTTTTTCCTGGACTAATCACATCAGGCAATGGAGCCAGCAGCAAACTGTGTCAAGAAGAATGTAAAATATTGGCAGCATCCCAGGCCTTTCTGTTGGGGCTGGATTTCCCGTCTCCTCTCCCTCCTTCCTCAAGCCCATGTTGCTGCTGCTCATTTTTTAAGGATGAAAAGAATGGGAGATTCTGGCTGCTGTCAGGTCTTGGTGTTGTCAAACCTGGTGTCCTGGCAAGATGTTGTGCTGCAGCCCAGGAGAGTCTCAGGGAATTTGCTTTCTAAGATTATGAAATCAAGGCTTGGACTGTGACAGAGGATTAATCTTTTCAAATACCCCTTAAGTTGGCGCAGTTCTGAACATCTCCATATTAATATTTTAAATGGGTTTTGTAACCTTGCTTGGAAAAGCAGGGCTGAAGGAGGTGAGATAGACTGCCTTCTCCTTGCTGGAAAATGACTCTGTTTGACCCTTTGGATCCAGGCCACTTGGCTGCAGGGAGTGAGATTTGCTGTTTGCTGACGGCTGAAGTTAAATTTGTGAGGTGCATGGGAGACGAGACACGAGTCTGACCTTCCCCACACCAGGTTCACACTGGGGTGCTGGGTCACCAAGGCTGACCAGCATCACTGTTTACAGCCTGTTGGACATTTTCCATCGAAGGCTGGGCTAGCAGACCCTACGTGGAGGTCTTCAAGGAACTGCACGCAGCACCCGGTCCTTGCTCCACCAGCATCAGCAGCGCAGCCAGATTTAGTCCTGCTTCTCCGATGAGGCAGCTAGCTTGAGCTCAGGATTCAGCAGCTCTTTGGGCAGAGATCAAAGGCTTCACCAGAGAATGGTGATGCCGTTCCTTACGCTTGGTCTCTAATCAGAAAGACACAACCCATCAGCAAGTCTTGCTGACGGGATGCACAGGGTCGTGAGTCCCTTCCTATTTCTTGCTGCCGATGCTTAGGAGGCGTCTTTTTGATTTTCCGATGTGTGATTGTGTTCCTCAGTTGTCAGGCTGTGTTTAATTATTTAACCAGTCATGCAAATTTCGCTGGAATTTTTGTACATCTAAGCTGTTACTCTAGCAATTAAAAGGCTGCTTTGATGAGCTCCTCTTGCGGTGCGTGGTGCAGCAGAGCCTGCTCAGCAAGGTTTGGATGGGGCGGGTGGTGAATGGAAGAAGGAGCTTTGCTGTCTGGCTCATTGCAGGAGCATCAACAGTATGGAGAGGAGGGGTCACATCCTGTCAGTGGAAGACCCACATGAATTTGCATGCTGGTGCTTTACCAGCACGTGGGAAGCTGAAGATAACAAACAATAGCTAGTTTCTGTTGAAGTAAAAAGTTGGCTTGGGGCACTGCATGAACTCATTGCTTGCAAGGGTGTTGATGCCAGTGGGATTCTCAGGGAGTCCCTCACAGGATGCATCATCAGCCGTCCAGCTAGGCAGAAACCTCCCAGTTTCCCCACTCAGATAGGTCACTGAGAGTCAATGGGATGAGATTTTTCACAGGCAACAATGAACTTCTCTGAAAGACAAGGATCCAGGGCCATTTTCAGTGGTGGCTTCAGACAAAATTGTGCATATCTCCTAGTGTAAACTGGGCAAAAACTGGCCAAGGTACCTGGAAGAGCAGCAGTCCTCAGATTTATACGATGGAGACAATTATTTTGTTGGGAGTACGTGTATGGATATGTGTCCAGGCTAATAAGCAACATTCGTAGGTACCTATCCTGCCAGAGGAACAGGTGGTGAACGGGAATAGTTGCCGGTGGCCTGTGAGGGCAAAAAGAAGAGGGGAGTTGTATTTCCTCACCGCTTTTGGCTCTGGAGCTGGTGGCTGTGGGATGGGAGGTTGATGGTGGTGCTCAGCGTGTGGATGTGGCTCGTTATGTGGAGTGCAAGTAGCTTCTGTGGATGGGTCCGAGTTTTACGGGCCAGCAGAGCCTTGAGGTTAGCAACATGTTTGTTGGTCCCTGAACAGCAGGAGAGACTCTCTGGACAGAGGGTGCTCAAAAGGCACAGCCTGGTGAAGTGCTGGGCACTTTAATTTGAGCCAGCGTCAGTGCCCCTGAAGGGAACTCAAAAGCTTTGATTATTGGTTCTTTGGAAACCCATTTATCCTGTCTATCACCCTCCTAAAATTAGGTTTTGTTTCTCAGCCCTTAACTGGTTTACTTTGTCAGATATTGTTGGATGGGAAATCAATCTCTGTGTTTTTGCTATTGCTTTTCCAAGGAAGCCTCCCCTTTCTCCAGCTTATTCCATTAATATTTATTGCACTGGCAGGTAGGATCCTGAATTAAAGTTTCTGATATTTCCCCATCTCACTGATGCTTCCTCTGTACTTTTGATCAATGTTCAAGTTGCTTTCACTCTATAAATTCATTGCCCTACATTTGCTGTTTTGCAGCCTCTAAGCTGCAGCTGTGTTTTGCTTGGATGTCTCCTGAATCCACATCTCCTGAGCGCTGTCTGCTTCCAGCCCCTTCTGTCGCTGACTTTTAGATCCGATGTAAAGAAGCTGCTTAGGACCTTGTCACCCACCGCTTTAATTGCTGCTGTATTTGAGCCGTGTATCTGTCAATAGTGGGGGCTAGCTGGGGACAGATTTCATGGTGGAAGGTGGTGAAGAAGTTCTCCGTGGGGGAGGCGTTAGCTGGAGACACTGTCCTGCCCCTAACAGAAGCATGGCGTTGGGCACACGGTGGCTTTGGCTTGGGTGACTGAAGTGCAAATTCCTGTCTTTCCTGGCCCACTGGTACTGAGTTTTAAGAGCTAAACCCGGCCCTGAGCTTGGCTCTGCTCTGTTTCGGAGAGTGACAGCTTCTGTACATGGACATGGGTGAATCTTCCCATTGGAGGTGAACGTCTGCTTCGCACGCGCTGCTTTGCTGTCGGTGCTTCCCCAGAAGCTCGGGATGAGCAACAGAGATCTGGGCTAGCCTGCAGCTTTGCCTTTCGGCATGGGAACAGGCACGGTCATTGCTGTTTTTGCAGTAACGCTCTGCAAAATCCAGGCTGTCGTGCCTACATGGGAGCCTGACGTGTCGTGCCGAAGCCCTTAAGTTGGGTGATGGGTGCGTGTCCGGAGGGAGCAGGGGAGGCACCTCTCCTCGCGTGGAAATGGCGCAATGCTCTGGGCATGGGAACGGACGCTTCGTGCCTTGCTGGTGGGATGCTTGATTGCTCTCACTGGGCATGAGACTTCCTTCCTCCTGGAAATCCTGGCATTGGGCTAGGAAAGCAGAGGAATCAGTCGGATGAATCCACTGGGAAAACGCACAGCATAGAGAAATGCTGTTTCTGCCTTTTGGAGCTAAACAATGCAGGGGCCCAGAGGGGAGCAGCTTAGCAGGATGGGCTCTGCCCTGTAAACCGCAGCCCTGGATGAGAGGTGCTGCGCAGCGCCCAGACTGGGTCCAGCCTGGAGGTGAAGCTCCCTGAAGGCACCGTTATCTCCTAAAACCCACCTCCGCCTTTGGAGGCAGGGCAGTGGAAAAGGTGCTCGGGGCACGACGACTGGGTGATCAGCATTAATAAAGCAAATGGCTTTTGTGAGCTGCCTTGGAGCAGAGAGAGGGTGTTGGCTGGCAGCACACGAGCTTGGCTTTCCTTTCCTCCCAGGCAAGCTGTTGCATGGTGCGTGCTCGTGCACCGCGGCGGCTGGGCACCGCGCAGGCCAGCAGCTCAACAGCAGCAGCTGAGGAGCACGAGCCAGCTTCCCTGCATCTCCTCTGCTCCTCCCAGGCTCCGAACCCCGCCGTCACCTCTGCGACTGCTGCTCCGGCAGCACCCCGAGGTGCTCCGGCCACCCTGCAGCCCCCAGGGAGGGGATGCTGTAACCCAGCACCCCAGGGACACCGCAGGGGCACTGGCACCTGGGGCGATATGTTGCAATGGGATAGCACTTTAGATAGTCAATAAAAATGAGAATGGTCACCTGTTTGTTACATGAGGCCACCTATTCTCCAAAGACCACCAGATCGCTTAGCAACTGAGTGTGGAGCAAGCACAAGAAGAGAGGAAAGAGGCATTATTTAGTAATAATTGATTATTTATTTGTATTTCTGGTTGTTTTCCATGTCAGCATGTGGGTCAGTGTGGGGACTGCGTGTGCTGTGTTTCGCTGAGGACCGGGTCCCAGCCGTGTGCCCCAGTGCAAGGCTCTCCTGCACGCTCTGCCAGCCAAAAGCCAAATTTTAAAGGCGAGTGAAAAAAAGGGAACTTTCCCAAAGTCCCAGAGGGCAGATGGCGTTTGGGCAGCCCAGTGAGCAACCAAAAGCCGCACAGATGGAAAACCAGGGTGGGAGGAAAACACCCCCCGGATGAGAGCCGAGAAGACACCCATTTCTGCGCCACCTTCCTCAAACCCGCGTGTTTTAAAAACCCATTTTCTTCCCACCTGTCTCTGAGCTAAAAGCCCAGCATCTAGGGCATGGGATACACTTGTTCCGTGGCCGAGGGTGGGATCTGGCCCCTCAGGGTGCTGTCGCAGGACCTTTTTGCTCACGTGCTGGAGGCATGGGCACATCTCCACGAGGAAGATGGATCGGGTGCATTGTGGCCAAGCCCTCTTACCCAGCTCAGCCCTGGGCGTCGACACAAGGGGAACCACGGGCTGCAGCCCCCTGAGGTCCCTGCCTTGGCTGGCGGGAGCTTCATCTCAAGTTGATGTTTGCAGAGCCAGGCCCTTGCTTTTGGTCAGGGGCAGCCACGGCCGCTTCCTGCGGCTCACTGTTCGGCCAGGCTTCCTTCCTCCCTGGTCCCGCACCGGCGAGGGAGTGGGATCCACTGGCTGTGGAATGAGGGGCTCAGCTCCCAGGTGCCGCTTCACCCCGATTTCAGCACCCCCCGCTCCATCCTGCCACGGCCACCGTTTATGAGGAACAGTAAGGCTGCAGGGGAGGGGAGAGATGCTCCCTCCTCGCTGCCTCGATGCCCCAAAATCCACGGCTACCTTCTGAAATTAATCCCCAGGGGACAAACAAAGCTGTGGCAACATCTTCTGGGCAAGGAGTGCTTGGATGCCCTGACCGAGGTGTCTCGCTTTGGTAGCTCCCTATTTTTGGCTCTGATTATGTAGAAATGGGTGTTTCGGAGAAGGCGTTCTTCAAAAGGCTTTTGTGTCTTATGGAAAAGGAGAGATAAACACAAATGAATTGAAAAGTGTTGAAGAATGATGGATGAAACCGGACTGTGCCCAAAACCTCTACAGGTTCTATGCAGAACTCAGTCTGGCTCATCATTTGCCACCCAAGTTTTGCTTAAGCTCAGGTTTACAGAAAATAGTTTTAGTCCCTTTCAAATATGCCCAAACAGCCATTCAGTCCCACCTGTAACAGGAATTGTGCCTTTCTCAAGGCCAAGCTGATGCCATTTGGCCAATTTTTTCTTTCTTTTGTGTGTCGCTTCCTTTCAGCCCTCTTCAGATAAACCAGTGCTAAATTATACCCTGAAAAGAGAATGCAATAGGTCACTGGAAATCATAGAATCATAGAATGGTCTGGGTTGGAAGGGACCTTATAGATCCTCTAGTTCCAACCCCCCTGCCATGGGCAGGGACACAGCATGATGATGAGCAGAAGTCGATTATTGGGGTAAGTATTAATTTCTACAGGCTTTTGGAGGTAGCAGAGCTCCCCAGGGAAACACATGGCCTTATGGAGGACGGGGCGATGACTGGAGCAGAGCAAGGCTTGGGAGAAACCCTCCATCCAGGGCAGAGCTGCCTGACCCCTGCTCCGGCTGTGCCTGGAGGGTGGTCTTATCCCCAGAAGATGCCCGGGCTGACCGGATTACCCACCTCATTTCAAGACCCATCCACAGCAAAGCCATCCTCATTCAGCTGCTCTCAGCAGGCGCCCGGGCTCACCACAGGGCTGGCAAATTGCTTGACCGTAGCTCCCCGTTGCTGTACCTGCCGCAGCGACGTGGCGTGCAGCACAGGGATGCTCGGGGAGGGTCGGCTCTTCCTGCTGTTGCTGGCAGAAAATTCTCCAGTAATCCAGGTTTTCTCATGGCCTTCTGGTTTGTGGTACCCTGATAGTATTGTTCAGCATTTAAAAAACATCCTTCTTAAGAAAAAGAAAAAAACCTTTGTCCATCTTGCGTTGGGTTTGTTTTGCTGTGTTTTCTCTTTTAGCCTTCCCTCTGCTCACCCTGCACTACAGTTTTGCCCAGATAGCCCAGCTGGCCTTTCCAGACTGGGAGAAAGCCCTTTTCAGAAAATAAAGGGAGAGATTTTACTGCACATCCATTCTAAAAATAAAACTGCTCTGTATTTCTGGAGCATTTTTCTGCTGCTGATTTCGAAGATCCTTGAAATTCTCAATTAATGAAGCTTCGCGGCTGCCTCGGGGAGGAAGCGCTGGGTACCGTTATGGGTACACCCTGCAGGGGAAGCACTGTTGCTTGTTCTGGGCTTTGGGCAGCCCCTGACACCGTGAGGTCCCGCATGGCAAGAGTGGCTGTGAGGGGATCTGAGCCCTGACTTGCCGCCTGCCAGAGCCCAGCTGGAGCAAAGCTCTACTTCTTGTGCTAAATGAGGAGGGTTGGTCCTGTGCTGCCCCTGTCAGTGTCTTCCCCCGGCTCCTGGCTTGTATTTCAACAACAAGAGGCAAGCTCTCCTGCTTACCTCAATTTTTGTACAGCACTGGGCACAGCCAGGGCTTAATCCAGAATCCCACAAAAACTGGATTATGTTAAAATTAGGGGTTTTTTCCCCAGAACAGGTTGCATGCCCATGAAACAGGGGATGATTCCCTTGTCTTATTTGGCAGAACAGTGATGCAATAATCCCGGTGCAGACAGACAAACCCCTCTCAGGCTCCCCAGCTGTCCTTGCAGCATTTCATCCCCGCAAAAACAGGAGAAAAGGATGCAGCACCTGCGTAAAAGCCTCCAACACAGCCCCCTGTACCGAGCAGCCTTTCAAGGGTTTATTTCTTGTTCGCATGAAGTGTCCTTGAAATGCACCATGTCTCAGGCTAGATGCTTTTGATAAGCTTTGGAGGCGCAGGAAAGGAGCCGCGCAGAGCGGCTGAGCATCCCCGGCTGCGGGCGCCCCGAGCCCCTGCCCTGGGGGGAAGGCCTTGGCTGGCTCTCGGAGCAACCAGCAGCATCGCCGCCCTCTGACAGACCCAAAGCGAGGAAGAGCAGGGACGGGAGAGAGCAAACCCCAGCCCTTGGGAACTCTTCCAAGCCTTGGGGAGGGGCGGGATGGAGGAGGTTTATTTTAAGAGCTGTGGCTGCTCTTCCCAGTGCTGGCAGCGGCCATCGGGTGGCCACAGGCTGTGATGTTGGGTGGTGTCCTGGGCTTGCAATGGGCTGAAAGTGTTTGTAGAAAAGGGTCTGCCTGCTAGGGGGGGAAATGAGGAATTTTCTTTTGCTCAACCAATTAAATGCGTGGAGAATGAGATATTTTTTCTCTGACTCCACCCCTTCCCACACCAGCCAAACAATAATGTTTGAGTTATATATATAAATCTCTATCTCTATCTATATATATATATTCCCATGCTATACCTAGATCTACATGTACCTAGGTGTAGGTATAGCACGGGAATATATATATATACACACATATATATATATATATAGGTAGATCTAGATCTATCACAGGACAGAGCTGGAGCCTTTGGAGCGGGGCCAGAGGAGTCCCCAGCAATGATCTGAGGGCTGGAACCCCTCTGCTGTGAGGGAAGGCTGGGAGAGCTGGGGCTGGTCGGCCTGGGGAGGAGAAGGCTGCGGGGAGACCTTGGAGCAGCTGCCAGTACTTGAAGGGGACTACAAGAAAGCTGGGGACAGGCTTTTTAGCAAGGCCTGTTGTGATAGGACAACGGGGAATGGTTTTAAACTAAAAGAGGGGAGATTCAGACTAGATATAAGGAAGAAATTTTTATGATGAGGGTGATGAAACCCTGGCACAGGTTGCCCAGAGAGGTGGTCAATGCCCCATCCCTGGAAACATTCCAGGCCAGGTTGGACGGGGCTCTGAGCAGCCTGGTCTGGTTGAAGATGTCCCTGCTCACTGCAGTGGATGGACTGCGTGGCCTGGAAAGGTCCCTTTCAACCCAAACCGCTCCATGATTCCATTCCATGATTCTATATCAAACTGGTGGGTTGAAACCTCTTGGTCTTTCTTAATCAGATGTCTTGCACTCTTTGGGGGAAGAAGGCTCCGTGGGGATCACTCCCTGTCCCTGACTCTCAGCAAGGGACATCTCCCGCTCCCCCTCAGGGTGCTCTGCTGAAGACAGAGGGAGGAGAGACAGATATTCCCAGTGAAGACAGGAGAGGGGAGAAAAATGGATGTTGATGCTTTGTTGCATGGTGCACAAGGTCCTTAAAGCCCTCAGACCCACGTTTGAGGGGTCGGAGCCCTTTGGAGATTTTCCCGGAGTCACAAATCCATGCTGCTGGCTTCACTGCCGCTGTACCTATGGATTCCCAGAGGAGACTGCATGGCCCGCAGCCCGCAGGACTCAGGGCAGTGATGTTTCGCCGGCACGCAGAAGCGTGTGCGATCCCCGCAGCCTTTGATATCCTCACTCCTGTTTTCAGCTTTTTTATCTTTCCAAGAATCGCTCTTTTCCAATCCCATTTTACTACCCCTGTAGCAAAGCTTTCATGTGCTGAGGCATCAAAAGCTTTTCTGAAGTCCGGGGTGAATCATGCCCACTCCTTCCAACTTCCCCTGCCTTTGATTGCCTCCGGAGCAGGCGATGGCCCTGCACCACGCAGTCCCTCGCGGCTGGTAGCCCCAGCTCAGCCAGACCCTGTCCTGGCACAGGAGACCTGAAAACCATCCCATCTTCCTGCTGCGTGGCTGTGTGTCATGACCCTAAATACCCATGTCCATCCCGCAACCAGCTCTGGAGTCAGGAGCTGTTCAGGTGGGGGAAAAAAAAAGCAATTTTTTTTTTCAAACATGATGTTTGGAGTTATTTTTCGAGCCTAATGCTTGAATTTGAATGATGGATTTAACCATATGAAAACTCCTTTTTATCTTTCTAGCTCCTTGTTATCCCAGCGCGCTCAGCTTTCTCTGCAGTTTGACATCTTTTATACTCGGCCCTGCAGACAGCGGAAATAAGGGCAGAGCTGCTCCCTAGCACTTGAAGCGCTGCGGATGCAGGACATGCCGATTTGAAATTATAATCCTCTTTTTGTTGTATTCTTGCACTGTTTATCGTTACTGTGTGGTTTAGTTTTCTGTTTCATGCAAAATACATCCAAAACATGCCATGAATGCTTGAGGTCTGTTCGTTATGCCCTGTCTTCAAAACTATTTCTTAAAAACTATCGCCTTAAAAACTGACTTCCCCAAACTGCCTGCGCTTGACCTTCCCTCGCCGCCCCTCAGACTCCCCTTGCCTGAGCACAAACCTTCCGAGCTCCCAGGCAGACTGCAGAAAGGTCTCTGTGTGCCAAGGGCTGGAGGAAGGGCTGAGGGGACGCTCCCGGGATCGGCGAGCTCGTCCCCGTGCTTTGGCTTGCTGGGTGGCTGATTTCGTTTGGCGCCGGTTAGGTTCCTTTGATCTGGCTGGGGCTGCGATCTTCATGCGGTTTCTCCGTGCTGCTGGGTCGTTATTATCCTGTCACTAATTGTCATGCTGCCTACAGCTTTTTACGTGGCCTTTCTAGTTTAAGACTAAACAAAAATACATCAAATGGCATTTTGTCCTTCGTCTTTAATTTGGCCCCAGCCTGCAGTTTTGGCAGTCGGGAGAGGGTTTCCGTAAGCACTGGGATGCAAAGCCTTTCCCTGTGGTCCTGCCGAGGGAGCTGTGAAAGAAACCCCAGAATCTGTGGACTGATGTCCTCGAGCTGTGCTTTGGGCTTCTGCCTGACACCTCTCCCTCTGCACCCAGCAGTGAGCGTGGGTGCTGGTGCCCTTGGCGAGGCTCACCTGGCGGTGATGCCGGGATGCAGGAAGGTACCGGTGCCCACCAGCCTGCGCTGGGCGGGCGGCTCCTGGGTGGAAACAGACCCCAGGACAAGGGTCCAGGAAAGAGACCTGTGGTCACTGCTGCTCGGTGGGGAAGATGGAGCCGGACCCGTCAGAGATGCTCAGTGGAAGGAGGGAACCAGAGGACACAAGTGGCATGCAGGGAGACCGAGGCTCTTTTCCCTGACCCAGGGCAGGAAGTCACCGATGTCCCCAGCGAAGCTCGACGCTTCTGTTCAATGACGTTACACAACCTGGCGCAAAGAGATCTCATTTATTTTCTCCTATCAGCCTAATGTGATGATTTGGGAGAGGGGGGAAGAGGCCGGGCAATCTGCCGCACAGTTGGGCTGGGATTACACGTTTTCTGTCGAGCTCATCACCATAATAACCAGGAGCTCTGTTTATCAGTCCACCAGCCATGCCCATTTAGAAGATTACCATTTTTCCAATCTCATTTCCCATAAAAGAGGATTGCTGCCTGTTGCATCCCCGTCCCAAGCCCCTTGCTTAGGAGTGTTTATCTGCTCAGGGTGTTTATGAAGCCCCGAACAGGAAACTTCTGTTTATCCTTTGCGTCATCAAGAGCTGGAAACTCGATGGGATAATTACTCTTTCAGGAACATGCGTACAGCGGCCTATCAGCAGACTTTGGCATCTTGCTGGTGTCAACAATATAGATATTTGCCCAGTGGAGAGACACAACGCTTATTTGTTTCTCTTTCCTGTCCCTTTATCTTGGCATGAGACTGGGTTTTCTGGCTTCTGGGGTCTCTCGTGGCAGCAGGGCTTTTTACTGGAGGTGAAGGAGAGGTGCTGCTCCCCTCAAAGCCGGTGGCACTGAGGGTGTCCCGAGCAGCAGGGGACACTTCTCCCCAAGGCATTGCTTGCCCTGGCAGGGCATCACCGCCCGCTCTCGCTGTGCAGTTGGAGAAGCCATGTGTGGAGAGGGCTGCTTAAGATTCTAACACGAGCACCTAGCCTGGGAGAAGGCTGGGTAATGAATCATTTATTTGACAGAGCTCTTCCCTTTTCTCTCTCTGCGCGTTGCAGGGAAGACGTTATGATTCCTTTCACCCTTCAGCAGACGATTTTTGAACTACAGAAAATGCAGAAGTAAGTTCATTAGCAATATCCACCAGATGAAATTCAAGATGTGAAGTGTTTTGACTGGCGCTGTTCAAATAGAGGAATCACTCAGGAGTATATTGCAATCACTGCATTAAGTTAAGAACCCAGAGCACTGGGTTTCCGGAGCATTGACTATAGATTAGCATCCCACTGCTTCGGCAACGGAGCCCGCCCTCCCTGGATAAGCCAGGAGAGCTGATAGCTACGGATGGACTCATGATGGAGAAGTGGGGAGCACCAGAAAGTACGTGTGTGCCACACAGTCCCCAGTGCCCCAGCCAGCTGAGCATGGCCAGGCGTATAGCATGTGCCAGAACATCACGGTACCCACTTTTTCTCCCTGGGCTGAGTCTTCCCCGTGGCACTGGGGCTTCCCCGCTGCCGCCCAGGACTTCGCCTTGCTGACTGAGCACGGAGCAGTTTTGTGGCGAGGCTGCAAATGTGGAAACCTCGTGCGGCTGGTCAAAGCGAATTCATTCAAAGCGAATGACTGCATGCCAAGTTTCTTTTTTTCACATTCTTTTTGGCTGTATTCACAGAACACAAATCTGCAGGCAGGAATGGGAGCCCTGTTTCTAATTCGGTATGAAACTTTTATTCCCACTTGGCGCAGAGCGGTTGAGAATGGTGGAGGCTGTTCCTAATCCTCTGCCCTGTGCATTGAAAATGTGCTCCATCCATCCGGCACTCTTGGAAATGGAGCGATTTGCACTGCATAGCAATTTTGGGGAGATAAATACAAGGTTCAGTGCTTGTGGGGACAAGGACATGGCATCCTTACTGCGTAGTATGCAACCAGAAAGCAAAGACAGCAGTGAAGCAATGTGAAAAGTCTGGATTTCAGGAGCTTGCAAGTTCAAGGCTGCATTAAAAAAATTAACATCTACTTTTGCCTTAGTAAACAGAGTATTTTCAAGATCCTGTTGGAGGAAGTAAGCACTTGGCTGCGTGCTTAACAAGGAGACCTGCCCAAGTTTCGTTCCAGTCAATAGTATTAGCCACATGTCTAGAGATAAGTACCTGCTTAAACAGGGGGGTGCTGGGGATTTGCAGAGCCGCCGTAGCCAAGCAGGGGAGTCCTGCTGACGTGGTGCTGGCCTCCAGGCAGGGCAGGATGTGGGAACGCACAGGGCTACAGAACGTCATCTGTAGGGAGCAGAGGTTGTCTCCGAATTCCTTCACCAGTCATCAAACTAATACTGGCAAACCACATAAAATTCAGCTGCCTTCTATGATGAGTAAATATGTTCATGCTTCAGCCAAGAGCATCACTTTTCTGCTTCCCCCACCATAACCTCATGATTTCAATTCAAGATGGAACCAGCCCCACGGCTGGACGCAGCTGGAAACAATATCTCTTTTTTGAATGCTTTATGGCCTTTGTTTTCACGCCCTTTCTTGAATTCCGATGTTTTTCTTAGAGAAAAGGAAATTTTTACTTAGAGTTAAGGAGAGGTGCTGCTCCCCTCAAAGCTAGTGGCACTGAGGGTGTCCCCAGTAGCAGGGGACACTTTGGCCATGCAGTGCCCACCCCAAGGCATTGCTTGTCCTGGCAGAGCAATCTTACCCCACTTACTCAAGGGATACCCACAGATTTTGTGAGAGGGTTTAAAAATCCGCATCGGCGTTGATATGGCTGCTAACACTGCCGGGGACCACTGCCGGGGATCGCTGCAGCTCCCCGTGGCATTGGCTGTGGGCTGTTCCTCTCTTTCCTCCTTCTCCTGGGGCTCTATTCACCAGCAGTGCTCTTGTCTTCTTGGTCCCGTGGTGGGAATCAGGTAAATATGTCCTGCTCATGGTGAGCGGGGTTTGCATCGCTGCTAGTGGGGGGCAAGAATTCATTTTTCAGCAGTATTTTTTGTCTGGCAGGTGGCGTAGCCCAGGGAAGGCGGCGGACGCTTCGCCTGCCCTTGCAGAAGTATTTGTGATTGAATAGTGGGGAAGGAGCGGAGGAGAGTGACCAGAGCGATGTCTCTGGAAACACAGGAGGAGAGCGATTCCTTTGATAAACAGCATAATTGTCAGAATTTCTGTTTCATAAAGGGTTTAATAGCAGAGGGGGACTACAGAGCTTCCAGGAGAGCAGGTGGAGAGCGGTGAGAAGAGCTCTGCATGCCGCCTGCCAGCCTGGCACAGTGGGAACGAGCTCTTGCTCCTTCACCAGCCTGGATCCACGGAGCAGTTCAGTCCCTTCTGCAGCACTGGACGGAAGAGAGCAGCTGCAGCATCTCCCCCGAGCTGCTCAGAGCACGTGTCCCTCCTTACACCGCTGAGATGCTGGTCTGATGCTGCGAAATAACAGCCTGGGAGACGAAGCAGGGAGCTGAGCTGCAAGGAGATGTGTGTAGGAGAGAGAAGGGTCGGGGCGAGGACAGCAGGGCTGTGATTATTGGCCAGAAATCTGTCTGAGACCCAGGGACTGCGAGTTACAATGAGAAAAAGTCTTGTGTGTGCATCTTTCGTCACGTAAACCTTACAGCTCTGTTGGGAATGCATCTCTTGCGTGACTCTGCATCGTCCCCAGCTGGAAGCCGGGTGTTTCCGATGTGCCACCTGCAAGCACGTGAGCAGGGAGCGAGGCGTGCCCATGGGCACGGGCTGTGTGCCTGCAGCATCCTCTGAATTACCGAGCAGATGGGCTTGCTCCCTGCCCCACCGCTCTCCACCACTGCCACCGGCCAGAAAACATCACGAGGAGCGATGGGCTTGGGGCGATGCCAGGGCTGGGGAGGGAGGGAAAGGCGCCCGTGGAGATGCAGGGGCTGATGTGGGGCATCTCCGGGGAGTGGGAGCCACCCGGCCTGGCGGGCACGTGTTCCATGCTGGTTCCCATGGAAACCCAGCACAAGATGTGTTTCCACAGATGAGCCGCCAGCAAGGCAGGGTGGACCCCAGGGTGGCCTCTAGTCCCCACTTCGGTGGCACGGGGGGACTATGGGGCAGAGGGGACACGTGGACCTGTGTTGGGATGAGCTGCCCCGAAGCACATGTGCTGTGCTGCCCTTGGAGGGGATGCCCTGGAGTGACGGGGGGTCGCTGTGATTTATTCCCCACCTGGGCTGTGCTGGGGAATTGCGGGGGGTCTCACGGGGGGTTGGCAGGGGCACCCCAGGATGCAGCGGGAAGCCCCAGCACGTCCCTGGGATGCTCAGGCCCTGGCTGAGATCAGAGCGGAGATGGGCTCCCCAGGTGGTCAAGGAGGAGAAGCCAGGCTGCTTTGTGCTTTTTGGGGTGTCTCTGGTTTTCCTTCCTCTAAGAGCTGCTCAGATTTTAATATTTCATTAAATTGCATTGCAATTTTCTCTCCATGGCCAATGGAGAGAGCGCAGCATGTCCGGTCAGCAGTGCATCCCATCCGGAGGCGGGTAGCCAGAGCCACGTCCCCGACGTCTCCGTTATCCCTGGCGTGGGTGAGACATCCACCTCGTAGAGATGCAACACCCGGGGCCCAACGGCTTTGAGCTGCCCGTGACAGTGTGGTCCAGGAGATGCAGCAGCTGATAGATCGCTCCACCCCGAGCGGGGCAGAGGGGATTCCTCCTGCCTTATTTCTGCGGCAAGGTGTCGTGGCTGAACTGCTTCCGCAGGAGGCAGCTTGGGTTGATGGAGGAGGGAGGGGAGCAGGATTGGGCCCACAAAGTCCATGTCCCCCCACTCCAGCAGCTGGAAGCCAACGGCCACAATTGGGATCGGTTGCTTCCCCACCCTTCCTGACGAGCCTGGGCCCCTCCTGGCACCCTGTGCTCTAAATCCCTCTCTCTCTGTTTCCTGGGGCTTGGTCATCCCCTTTCCCAGGGTTGCTGGTTCCCAGTGGAAAACCTGCCTGCGGGGAGCTGTACCTGCTCCGACACCCGGCAGCGTCCGCAAGGAAGGAGAGTGCCCGAGGAGGATGCGCTTCAAGGTTGTAAAATACAGAGCAGATGGGCTGTGCTAGTGTTACGTTAGACGTCAGTGCAGAGGAAGAACTTCCAGCGGGTGAGGTCCGGGACCGCTGGTATCACACACGGCTGGGCCAGCCGGGGCATGAGGGGACGCAAGAGCCGTGCCCGTGCCCGTGCTCTTGGCTCGGCGGTGCCGCCTTTCCTGGGATCTCCTCCAGGAAGTGGGACCAGCTTGGTACTGCATTCGTCTGCCGAGAGCCTTGGCTGTGGAACGGGGCTTGTCTTCACCCTCTACTCCCCGATTCAGCAGCTCCTCAGCATGGTTTTCCCCTAGCGTAGAATCATAGAATCATTTAGGTTGGCAAAGACCTTTAAGATCATGGAGTCCAACTGTTAACCTGACGCTGCCGAGTCTACCACTACACCATGTCCCTAAGCACCATGTCTACCTGTCTTTTAAATACCTCCTGGCTTAGTGACCAAGCTGCAAGGCTGTTAGCTAGGCTGGAAGGGTCTTTGCTTGTTCTGTGGAAGATGACCATGATGTAGCTGTCATATTCAACAGAAATTTTTTTCTAAGTATCTTCTAGGTGGGATGGGATCTTCTCTCCAGCTCCAGCAGAACTTCTTCGTCCCTCCTGCTCTCCACCTGAGGATGCTGTGGGGGTTTCGATCATCTCTTAGCCTTAGCTGGCGTAACTCCCAGCACGCTGCTGCTCGTGGGCATGAGTTTCAGTGCCCAGGTTTCTACCAGCTGTGACAGCAGGCTTAGGCATCTGATGGCTGGATAGGGGAGGGTTCTGAGGACAATAACATTAATGTAGATGAATGCAGGTGATGGATGGCTCTGCCTGTCTTAACTCCTGGTGGGTTTCTTTTGAGTTCAGGATGGAAAATCACTTGAGACCACATACAGGCAGGGGTGCAGCACTGGTGACCTCCAGTGAGTCACTTGGTCAAATTAATTACCCTGCTCGGGGCAGATGACGTATAATGAAATGGGCTGTGGAAGATGCACTTAGTTCCAATGAGTGTGAGTGACATGTGGTACCCGGGAGTCTCCTCGTCATTGCTTGTGCATTTTGTCTTTGAAGGTAAAACAGAGCCGTGTGGCTAATTGAATAGAAATATAATCTCCCAGCCTTTTTTGGGTTTCTCAGCTAATCCCGATTCAGCCCTCATAATGCCTTTCAGATTTAAGGCAAGGGCACGGCTCCCCAAGGAAAAACCGAGACACGGGGAGGAGAGAGGCAGCTCGCCCAGGGATGCTGCCCGCAGCCTTTGGCAGGTCTTGGGGTCGGCCCTTCCCCAACAAGGATGGACCCGGGAGGGCCCATGGGGTCCGAGCCGTGGTACTGGGGAGGGACCGGCACCCCTCGCATCCCCCTGCAGCTCGGCTGTCCCCAGAGGACACTGTGGCGGGGAGGGGAGAAGCGGGCGGGAGACTCGGGTTACAAATGCACAAGCATAGAAGCAGAGATGTGTATTCCCTGGATATTAATTGCCTCTGAAATGTCATCTTTCTTCCGGTGAGCAGGTACTTCAGGCAACTGGATATATGATGGGAAGGAGACTGTGTCAGGCGGTGGGAGGACGGACACAGTGAGAGGTGGCCGGATGCCACTGAAGGGCTGGGGGCTGTGCGTGGCTGGGGTCCAGCCCATCACCGGAGCACCCTGACGGCCCTTGGACCTGCTTGCCACCAGTCCTGGTCCCCACGGGGACACTGCTCTCAGACACTGCCCTCTGCTACGGTTGTGAAGGCTGGCCTGGCCTGGGACTTGTCCCTTGCTGGGCACACCCGGTTTGAGAGCTTAGTTCAGGAGAACCCCGCCAAGCTTGGAAACCCTTGGGTTTAAACAAGAATAGGTCCAAAAAAAGTGCCATATGGCCTTGTGGTCTGTTCTGAACCGGGGAAGGGGCACGGGAGGGCAAGGGGCAGAGGCTGGACAACAGGATGCTGCTGGGAATAGCCATGGAGATGTAAGTGGAGATGCCCATCACATCATCAGCCTGTGAAACTTAAATACAGGAGCCACTGAGGAAGATAGTTTGGGGACTACACTGAAAATAAAGGTGAAGATGTTTTTTTCCCATGGTTTGGAGCGATGCCTCCATGTGGACATTGCTGCAAGGCTTGGATACCCTCGACTCGGCTCTGGGGATCAAAGCTGCATTTGTGGGGGATCAATGTGGCATAAAAACCGCTTCTGCACGAGGGCTAACGTGCCAGCCGGTTCCAGGCAAGGCTGGCACCTCTGCTGGGAGCTGCCTCAGCCGCTTCTGCCGTTAGGAAGAGCAGGAGGAGGCAGACCCCGGTGTGGCAGGCTCTCACACCAATGCTTTAGCACAGAGCAGCAGGAAGACCAGCAACCCGCCTTCCCAAGATGTCAAAGCCTTGTGTTTCACAGTTTTCTAAGCTAAACACTGCAAATGTTGGCCTTGAACTGCCCTATGGTCATGAAACTACCTCCCCTCAATTAAATATTAAGAACAAACTGAAAGTCCTGAGTGTGGAATGAATTGTTTTGCTCCTCCTCCTACAGTGATTTTTTTTTTTTTACTTCTGAGGAAGAATTGAAAACCCGGTGTCACATTGGCTCACCCTGAAATGAATTTTCATCCTGTCTTCCCATGATCAAATGTCAGCAAATGAGGAAAAGCAATTATGTGAAGAGCATTTTTCTGACATGAAAATGCATCTCCCCATCACCACCTCTGCCAGGCTTTAGGTGGTTATTTCTTTTTGCTGGGACTAGGGAAGACCAGTGCATGATGCTGGACTGTAGCTGGACCTACAGAACCAGTGGGGCTGAAGTGCCAGTGTCTCCCAGCCTACAGAGAGCCTGCTGCAGGGTCCTCACGGGTGCGAGTCTCCTGGCAGTGGGAATTGTGATCTTCTTGAGACTGGGGCTGGTTTGTTCTCCCCTTAAGCCTTTGCTCCTGGAGTCCAGTGATTTATAAGATTGTCTTATCTTCTTCATTTTCCTTTCTTCATGTTTTCAGTTTTTGTGGTTTCGCAGTCGAGCTTAAAAGGACAGAAAAAAGAAATACCATAAGATCAGCAAGCAAATGGAAAAATTAATTAGTGTTAAAGCTGAGATGCCAATGCACAGCCACAGAAATGAAATGAAGGAAGAGATTCTGAGAAATTTTGACTAGTGATGTGCTGCTTCTCCCTGACCCAAACCACCTTGTGAATGTGAGCGGCGGGTAGTGTAGTGGCACCTCCGGCACTATCACCCTCCAGCCTCTGCCCGGGCTGCTGCGAGAGCCGCCGTTGCTCGGGTCGTGCCCCTCTCCTCCATCCCCGGCAGTGAAATCGGTGTGCCCAGCACTAATCCCACTGCTTGGCACCTTAAAAAGCCCTGCACCCTCCCCGGCATGCTCCCCACCCTTTCTCTGTGCCAATGAGCATTTGGGTGCCTTTCACAGTTTCCACTGCCCGAGGCTTAAACATTTCCACTTGGGAAAATGCCAGTGCAAAGGTTAAGTGCCCCAGCATTTTGCATGGGTCGTTATTTGTGTGCTCAGTTGCTTTTGTGCCTGGTAAGCCCAGGATGGCTATGGCTGTAGCGTCTGGTATGGTACCGCGGCCACTGCATGGTCCACAGCCACATCCTTGCTGTTCCCTGGTCTTCACCTACATCGGCACATTTATTGTTTCATTGTATTATTTATTCTACTTTGCTCTTTGTTGGTTTTCCCTTTGGGATTTTGAAAAATCAGCACCTTCAAATACCCCATGAATAAAACGGCACTTGAAGTGTCCGTGACCTTCCTATCAATCTGATAGGAAACATTTCCATAAATTCCCCTCTGCAATAGTCCAACCACTCCCAGGGCAGCTTCCCTTCCCTTCCCTTCCCTTCCCTTCCCTTCCCTTCCCTTCCCTTCCC
>Ga0065711_1002658_pt1:0-25000 | contig 32334 bp, 14 predicted proteins | sample Hoacrofraction12_FD_59098 | JGI IMG/M metagenome (GOLD analysis project Ga0065711, IMG submission 59098) | Hoatzin crop microbial communities from Cojedes, Venezuela - Epithelial fraction 12 v2 (version 2) | ecosystem: Host-associated > Birds > Digestive system > Esophagus > Crop...
CCCCCCGCCCCCCCCCCGCCCTGCCCAGCTGATTCTGCAGGCTGGTAGATGGCGAGATTTAATACCAGAATACAAGCACAAATCTGTGAAACTCGAAAGCAAAAATTGTGCTATGTGTAGGAAAACTAAAATATCAATTTTCCCCATCAATTTTCAGGTCTCATTTCCCCTGGGGTGTCAGTTCCAGTTCAAGTTCCTGGCAGTGAACCTGATATGTCTCAATACTGGCCAAGATTACAGTAAAACATGTGTTAATTCCGCAACTGACTATATGGACAACAGTTGGATGTTCAGCAGTATTTTGTAAAGGAAGAATGGCTCTCGGAGTACTTCTGTACTGCAACTGTGCCCTACGCTGTAACACATGGAAAAGACTTTCACATGGACCTTTGTACACTGAAGGCATTATATCAGTTGGAACAAATCTTCATTTTGGTATCCAAACTTTTATTCATTTTGGTGTATTATTTGTAAATGGGCATTTGTATGTTATAATGAAAAAAAAAAAGAACAATGTAGACTGGATGGATGTTTGATCTGTGTTGGTCATGAAGTTGTTTTAAAAAAAAAAAAAGGAAAAGGAAAAAAAAAAGAAGCCATGATCAACGAGCTTTGCCACGAATTCAAGAGTTTTATCAAGATATATCGAAAACTTCTACCAATCTGTTCATAGATTATGGATCGATGTTCCAAGTTTGTATCATTCCATTGCATATAATTAAACCTGGAACAATACGCACTAGATTTATGTAAGAAAAATATCTGTTGGTATTTCCAAAGGTTGTTAACGGCTGAAGCTATGTGCAAACAGGGGTTAAGAGAGAACTTCGATGAAGAAAAGAGTTTGATAGATAAAAGGTAGATTGTGTCTTCGATATAATCCAATTTGTTTTATGTCGAAATGTAAGTATTTGTCTTCCCTAGAAATCTCCCAGAATGATTTCTATAATAAAGTTAATTTCATTTATATTTGACAAGAATATTCTATAGATGTTTTATACACATTTTCATGCATCATACGTTTCTTTTTGGTCGGCAAGAGTTAATTGTTCTTAGATATAGTTGTACTACTGTTCACAGTCCAATCATTTTTGTGCATCTAGAATTCATTCCTAATCAATTAAAAGTGCTTGCAAGAGTTTTAAACTTAAGTGTTTTGAAGTTGTTCACAACTACATATCAAAATTAACCATTGTTGATTGTAAAAACCATGCCAAAGCCTTTGTATTTCCTTTATTATACTATTTTCTTTTTAACCTTATAGTGTGGTGTTGCAAATTTTGTTACTGTGTTAGGTTAATCTCATTAAGTTTTATTTTGAATTTATTTTCAGTTTGCAGTAAGGAGGGATTCTTAAGAAACATTTTTATAGACTTTCAGTGCTTCCACCAGCCTGTAATTTGGGCTAACAAAAAGAAGATAGGTTCACGTATCTAATTGCAGCTGAGAGCAGGAGGAGGTTGTTTATTTAGCTCGGGTTTCTGGGGATGCTCTAAACGAACTCCAGAATCCAGCAGAAATTCCAGCGGGGAGTTTGCCTCGTGCCAGTCAGTGGTGGAGACGCGACGCATGCCCATGCCTATCTGTTGTAATTATACATAAAGTATGTATAGATACATATACTCACCAATATACATTCCTGACTTCTAAAAATTGTTTTTGTTAGGATGCTTAAAAAGAAAAAAAAAAACCCCAAAACCAGCTGTGTTTTTAACAGGCTCTTTGGGAGAGTGAATACCATCCCTTTCTATTGCCACACAGCACAATCTTAGTGTAATTTTCCATTGAACTTGTAACCTGGTTAATACCTCAATGCGCTTTGTGTGAGGGTTGTTAGTGTGGGCGTGGGTGGAGAGCTGCATGTCAAGGAATAATGAGAGAAGACAAATCAACAGGCAACAACAATGCGAGCTGGGACTGGCTAGTGAAAGCTAAAGGCCTTTAGTCACTGGCAGGGAAATCTAAACATTCCCATATCGATGAAGCTGGCTCATTGTGGCGCAGTCGTTACTCGCGATGCTGTGCTGAAAAAGGGATCACACGATTAAAAAGCCAGCGCGCGGGGAGTTTTGAGTCAAAGCACAGGCATCGCAAGCTGCCTTTGTAGAGCAAAGATATTATCTAGGCTGGTTATGTTTTCCTTTCAGCATATTTGTCACTGCAGATAACACTTCATTGTAAACTTGGAGTAGCAGATTTGTGGTGCTGAGGTCGCCGCGACGCTGCAGACGAGATTAAACGCATGTAAACTCTGAATCCTTTAGGGACAAAGAGCAGCTTCACTCAAAGCAGGAGATGATAGTTAATAAAATCGAGAGCCCGGAGTAAGCAAAAATGTGTAAAAGCATTAGGTTAAAGTCTTTCTTTTTAATTGATACTGGTCAGTTGTAAGTATATTCCTCATACAAGCATTAAGTAGTTTCAATTACCTGGAAGCCATCCATTGGCAAATACTAATGAAACATGGATTTATTTATTTATTTATATGTTTATCAGACATGCACACGCACATTATATATTTACAACATATGGATAGATCACATTAAACACCACAATAGGCAGGTCCTTTCTTGCATAGCTAAATCGATTCTGGGAGCAATTAATTACAGGTACAAACCCAGCATTTATATAGCCACTTAGTGTGTTTATACCTACTAATGTAGTTTGTTATCTAAATGCCAACTTCTGCTCGACCAGGAATGGAAATGAGCTTCCCAGCCCTTCCTCCCCCGAGAGCTTTTGTGCCATGGTTGCTGTTTCTGCAGGGGCCGATACGCGGGCAGAGGCAGCTTCTTGTAGCTCTTCCCTGCCCTTCCCAGGTTTTCCCGGCCGTGCAGCTCCACCACCTGTGGTCCAGACGCTGGTGGCCTCCATTGAGCCACTGCCAGCCCTCTGCGCCCCTTCCGAAGCCTTCTCCAGGGGCTGCAGCCTTCCACCGCCCCGCACCTCTGCTACAAAGCAGCTGTGTGTGCAGATGAGCCCTGAGCTTATTTCGGTGACAGGCTAGCTAGCCGCGGCGGAGAGGAGACATTTCTGGCTCACTGGCTCGTTATCGTGCCCTGTGGAAGGAGGTCGGCGGTGAGAAGTCCCTGGCTGACTGCACATCGGGAAGAAGCGAGGGCATTTGGTCCCCAGAGCGTTGCTTGCCTCGAAGAGCTGCTGCCGCTCATGCCGGGGGGTCTGCACGTTGCCGGCAGCCTCGAACCGCACGTCGCGTCCGCAGCCCTGCCAAGAGCCCTTTCCCCAGGGTGGGTCGGGGGTCCCGCGCCCCAGCACCGGTGCCGGCTCCCGGCTGCTGGCTGGGGGCCAGGCGAGGCCCCGGAGCAGCCCCAGCGCCCAGCCGGCCTCGAGCAGGCAGCCGGGCTGCGTGGGGACGTGCTGCCTCGCCAGACGCCACTACCACCGCATCAGCGGGAAATGAAAATCTTCAGCGTGCTCTGAAAAGCCTATAGCACCCATTTTCATCCTCATCCTTCTTCCGGAGCTGTACTACTTAGGAAGACTGAAATCTGCTGTAATGTATTGCTCAGCGTAACACAGCAGTTTCCGCGGGTCTCCTCTTTTTACCACTGAAATTAGTGGGAGTTTTCATATTGATTTCAATAGGAATGAGACATTTCTGTGCATTTGGTTAAAACGTATTTCATAATAACACCTTATACTTTATTTATAAGCCCCTCCTAAGGCATTTCACAAATTATAGTCACACGAGAATTGATGTGTGAGCGCTGTCTTAATAACACTGTATTTTGTATTTCAAATATCGTGTTCTCGATACAATATTTACATTTACAAGTGAAAAGGCTGCTAACCTAACAGTTATTGTTCAGAGCAGACAGATGATGAGCCACACAAGCTGATGGCGAAGCAGACATGCATGCGGTGACATACGTGTTGGAATCGCCTCACACCCTGCAGATACCGGTTTTAACTGGTTTTGAAAGGTAAGCGCGAGTCGGCGTGTGCCCTGTTCCAGGAGGAAGAAAGAGCTGCTTTCTTACCCAGGCTCTAACACAGCAAGGGGATTTCACCACTTCTTCGCTAGGTCTTTATTTATAAAAGGAGCAAAATGCCCCTGTAGGCTGGATTACTTTAGGCAGCCTAACATGGAATTTACCTTTCGGAGCAAGATTACAGCTGCACAGAGCAACCCGGGACTGATAACACACATCGCCTCCCCCAGGCTTTCCAGCCGTTGGCAGTCCTGTTTCATTCACCTGCCACAGCCAAAGGCGGCTGCTTTTTTTTTGGTTTTTTTTTCTTTTCTTTTTTTTAAATTGATTTTTCTGGTATGACTGACTAAAATATATTATCTCATTTTCTCTGGGTAATATGTACAGGTTTAGAGTTATGCTAAGGTTTAAATTTGTTCTGTATTTCCGCAGTACAAACAGCACTAGCAAAACTGAAAAATGTATAATTCTTTTTTCTTTTTTTTTTTCAGTTTGTTTCCATTTGCTCTTGTCCTCAGCTTCAGCAATGAGCATTGCTCCACGTGCAGCCCATCAGGCCCTTTTGCTCTGGGAATGCTGTAGCATCCTCTTCTTAAATAACTCTTCTTTGAGAAGACACCTGCTTGCTTAATGAGCTCCCGCAGCCCTGTTTCTAACCAAAGCATGATTGGCACCTGCAAATACCCAAATAACCCCCCTCCCCCCATTAGCAACAAGCATATGAATTACAGACGAGAGAGTAGAGTCTGTGACGGCTCCTGTGTCTCTGGCTGAAGTGCACAGGGACCCCCAAAGCCCCTGCCCTGCACGGCGTGGCAGAGGCAGAAGAAATGTTCCTCCTCCTCTTTGGGTGGAAAACAAAGCACGGAGTATAGCTCCCTTTGGATTACTGCTGGAGAATGGTGTTAGGCAAGTCTCTTCCACGTGTTATCTGTTTAGTAGTTCTTAGAGAAAATAGCAGAGGATGGAGTAATCTGCATGAGATGTGCGGCAGCAGATACTACAGTCTGGATAGGAGCCAGGCTGGCAAGTTCCTTGCTTTAGAACATACCTTAAATTAATTCCTCCCCTAATATTCTCAGATGTAAAGAAAGAAAGACCCAATGTATCAGCAGACAGCTCCTTAGGGTAGCTTACTTAGGATACTTCACTATCCTAGGACAGTAAGACACCGAGGACAGTTCGCTATCCTAAGACAGTGTTCAACAGCGATCACGTGGGAGATGAAGGTGTTCCCACTGGGGCTGCAGAAATGAAACCCCAAAGGAATGAAACCATTTGATCAGCCTTTTAACACGTACAGCTGACTTGTGTGACAGAGTTTCATGAAACCTCCAGCTGCCAGGATCCTTGCTGTTTCTTCTGAAGATGGGGCTTTAAAGAAGAGTCCCCATGAAACCTGCTTTCCCTCAGGTTTCACTGCGAACCTCCGATAACTATGTTTTAACACAGTGAGAACATCAGGGCTTTCCACACTGTTCTCTTCCTCCCCCTGGGTAATATCCCCCCAGGTAATACCCCCGGTGAGACGATCGTGATTTTGAAGGTGGTGAAGGTGAAAATGCATGCCTGACACCGGCGGGCTGTGTGCTGGAGCTGCTTTGCCCCCACAAAGACCACCACACTGCTCTTGCTGGGCTGGTAGAGGTCTATGGTTTCTCAGGCGCTGGAGCCTGACCTCCTAAGCTGAATCGCAGCTGGGTCAGCTGGTGAGCAGAGGCTTTGTGAGTGACCCAGGAGGATCTTTGTTACCTTCGGGTGCCTGACAGGAGCTGTAAGCTCCCTGAAATCCTCCAGCAGAGGTTGCAATTGCCTCCAGGCACCTGACAGACCTCACGTACGCTCCAGCAGCTAAAATTGGTGAGGGTTGCGAATTGCAGTTCTTCTCCTCCTGGGACATACGAGCTTTTCCAGCTGCACCAGAGCAGTTTGTAGATTCACAGATAACCTCCTTCAGGTCAGGCTTCTGACAATGGATTTTGAGAAGTTTATGAACAGTTATTCCATAGAAAATACATACAGGGCACCATAGAAAATACATACAGGGCACCAGAACAACTCCGATTTATACTGAACTCCATGGAGCAGATAAACACCTTCAGGCTGTTATGATGAATATGTTAACTTATCACAAACGAAGAAACTCTGTATTTCTCTCTGTAACTGTTTATGTTTTACGCTTTACATTTCTCTCTGCAAAGTTGCCTGCATATTCAGAGTCTGTAGCTTTGTGTTTCAAATATCGCAGGGGAGGGTTTATTTATTTTTAAAACTCTGTCAGACTGGATTAAATAAAAATCCAGTCATTTAAATTTTATATATTTTTTTGCTTTTAAAGAAGCAAGTTGTCCACTTTGATTTCTCTGAGTTTAAGTCAACACTGTTCCTTTGCAAAACATGCATTCAAACCCTTCAACTCTCACTTGAACTAAGCTTCTGTTGATGATGATTTCTGATGATTTTCTGGGTTATGATTGAGTTGCTCTTTGTGAATTGTTGTTGATTTACACCTGTTTGGGCAAGAACACGTTTAAAACTTCACAGATCCTTCTACAGGCAAGGACTGCAGAACCAACCCCCTGTTCTGCTCCCTTGCATACGTTCATTTACTGTGTCACGCACGAAGTCATTGTGCCTACCGACCACACCGCTTGTGCTTCCATCCTCTTTGCCAGTGCTGTCGTCAAGTTTTATTTGCTTGTTTGAAGCCAGTGTCTTGCCGGTGTATGCTGGAAGCTCCACACCTGTGACCCTTTGCTAGCTGGGAAGAGCCCCTCAGTTCTGAGGTGGCTCTGGGAAGGCTCTGTCTCCCACGCAGGCGGATTTGCTACTCCACTGTCTCCAAGCGGGTACTGCCAAACTCCTTCTCACTCGAGTAATTTTCCAGAATTGCCAAGCCATCCTGGACTTAGGCTGGGAAGCACCATAAATGGGAATTTCACTGTGCCAGAAAGTTCTTCCAAACGCTTTCCTCTGCCTCTCACTCTCTATCTGGTCTTGGCTGAGTTCAGCTTTATTTGTGAGTTTAGCTTCTCCAAGTGCAAGGCCATGCTGGTGGCAGGCATTTCTTTACAGATGATGGACAGCAGATGTACAGCTGCTGTCTGACCAGTTAACCTGCTGGGTCCATAGAGATGCTGAATGTGTGCGGAGAGGAAATGGACCCATAAAACCTCCCTGGTCAGGAATCAAGCACCGGATCTGCAGTTTCCAGCTATGGCTGCTAGCTGAAGACGATGGGGCTAGAACTGGCATCTACACATCCTGCTAGAATGATCCCTGTCCTATTGACTTAAAATAGGGCAGGAAGGCAAATTTAGTTTGCAGCGGCGCAAGTCCCAGGCCAAGTACGATGCCCTGCACATATCTTGATAATATGAATAAATACATACTAAGAACTGCAGAAAAGTCTCACTCATGCAACATGTTTTAAACAGGTTTACAGCTTTTTCTGGGCACAATACGCTTTCCCAAAATACTGGCACTGAAAACAGCCTGATTTCCTATCTAGACCCAAACCAGACCTCAGTTCTGTTCTAAGTCTAGCCCCATAAAATTTCAGCCAGAGTCTTCTTTGGTGCATTTGCTCCAACCTGACTCCAAAAAAACTATCTGAAAGTGCACCAAAATTCACCAGTTTCAAGACTTTTGAGAGAATACCTCTGACGCCGTAAGTGTTGAGGGCATTCTGAGGGCAGGAACATTCAGACTCAAACTCTGCCGGCATAGAGTGAAGACTTTTTTTTTTTGATTCTTGCTACATTATGGATTTAACATTTACCTTAAATGCCAGAAGACATTAAAATACATTTTTTACAGAGGAATATGTAGCTACAAATTCTCTAGATCTGCTAACATTTTAAAAAAGATCCACTGGACCGAACCTACCAGCTTGGTCCTGGTCTAAACCATCAGTGACTTCTCTGGAAGATTTCTTAGATTAAGCTCTAAGGCACCAGAAAATCCATGTGGAATAAAATGCAGAAAGCACAAAAGATGTCTTCATTTTGATATGAACAGAAGGTCTGGAAATTAGTTCACTATGCCTAATAACTTTCAGAATTGTTTAAAGGTGGAGTTTAAATAAGCAGCCAAGTTTTCAGCAGATGCTCCGGGATGCTTGATGCTCAACACTCCTGAAAAATCTGTCTGTCTATTCAGACACTGAAATACACATGCAGGCATCCACTCTATTAATGATCCATTTTTAGGAAAAAAAAAAAAAAAGAGCCTAAAATTTATTTGTATTAGACTAGAAACTGAAAAAAATTGTGGTGGAATTTTTGTTTTCTGTTTTTTTTTTTCCTTCTTTTTTTTCCCTCCATTTGACCTGCCTTTTCTTCTTAAGATGAAGAGGATTCACCTTCATTTTCTTTCTACACAGGGCATTTATTATTGAATAAGCACCATCATGTGCTCAGTGTGATTAAAAAAAGAAATGTAGGCCTTGCACTCAGGTAGCTCACAAGAGAAAAGAAAAACCCCAAGAGATGTCATGGGGGATAGTACTTGCTTCCACCACCCCTTAAAGGCATAAAAGCATCTTCTTCCCTGTTTCTGTTGTGCTCTATAGTTATGGATGACTTTTCTCCAGGACAGGCAAAAGAAGAAGAACACTTTATTAAAATTCTAACATATGATCCTGGAGAAATACTGTTTGATATGTGTGCATGTGTACTTGTGTGTGTAATACTTGTAATATGCATACATTTTTAAAGGGATGCATTACAACCTTGTGGTTTCAGAAAAAGATTAATAGCTCACTTTCCAATATTGGCATAGTAAAGGATTATTGCGAGTTGGACTTTTGCACTTTTCCAAGAGCTGTGTTTGGAACAACAGCACTATTCTATACAAAATTTAAAGATGAAACCAGTTGCGTACTACCATATGTATCAAAACTGAAGTAGCTGAATGCCCATTTTCAGATGCTTCTAGCTACTGTTACAGAAAATGGAATTCAGTTGCATCTTTGAAATTGCTTTTGAAATTTCCTTACAAACACAGAAAAAGACTTAATCTATCATAACATTAATCTCATGTTCCAAATACTTGTATTTTGAAAACCTCCGCACAACAGAAATTTTATCAAGAATTCTTATTTGACATACTAAAGACATAACATTTTAAATTTCATTACTGCTCTCTTGACTGTGTGTCACAATTCTGTAAAGATCCGGTTCTCGTGTTGAATTGGGAACGTCTTCACAGTGATGAATCTGTCGTTCCCCTGCTGAGTTTGGTGGTTTCACTTTGCAGCCGGCTAAAAAGTAAGAAGTTCTGCTTAAAAAATTACAACAAACAAAAAGCCCTCACCTGCGGAAAAGAGCCCTCTGAGCACAAGGAAGGATCGCACTTGTCTTGCAGAGCTCTCCATCCAAGCCAACGAGGGGGCTCTGAAGATGCAGAAGGAAGCTGGCAGCACACTGCAACAGCCTGTCAAAAGAGGCTGCGCCCAGTCTTCGATTACCTGAGCTGCATCCCTTCGTTAAATATTTGTCTTCAAATCCAGAGAAGCAAGAACCGAAGGATTCTTTGTAGGCAGGTGCCTGACAGTCACAGAGTGGTTATGGGGAAAATTCACAGAAAACCACCACGTAAACACTTCTACCGCTTCCCCAGTCAAAACTGCTTTTGGTGCAATAAATGAAGTCTACACTGCATCTACCATATATCTATGTATCAGGCAGCATGCATGTAGCATCATTTCACTTCTTGGTTTACTGGATAAGCCAAGTCACTGTCATATGTTGCTGTAAATGATATGATATTTTGGAAGAAAAGAAGGGAAATTTTGCTCCATGTTTTTGCCTTAGGTAAACAACACTGTACATCTGTACACTCTAACACTTATTTTACAAAGCATGTTTACTGACTCAGAAAAAAAAATATCCAGATTTGCAGAAGGAGTTCCCTTTATTATTCAAAATATTTGTCAGCTTTAATATTAGCCCACCGAAGTTACTGAAATTGAAGTCTTGTAAATGCATAGGGGACACATATACACATATACTTACGTGGAATAGATGTGCTACTCGCTAACAATTACCATTTAATATGTTAACGAGAAATTGACTGTGACGTTCATGATATTTTCTCCCCTGTATGTTAAGTTGATATCCTATGTAAGCATGTTGGCAGCAATTTATATGTCTCATGACTTTACATTTCACAAAGAAATATTGTGTTTTGTGTTATTTACATTAAAAAGACTTCCTATGTAAAACTTCCCCTTTGTTAAAAATCACTTTATCCTAAGCATTTAAATTATTTCACGCTTTCAAAAGTCACAATTAAGTACCTAATGAGAACTTCCATTCAATGTTACACATAATATAAAAAGAGAAAAAATGTTTGAGACATCAATGATAATATTTTAAATATATTGGCATAGGAAAGTAGGTGTCTTTTTGCTTTATTAAACTGACAGTTCAGTTCTGAAACTTTATTTTGAAAAGATTTAAAAAGGATTTGTGTCTTTAGAAATAAAAAATATAACAGGCATATCTCAAAAATATAGAAGAGAAAACCTGATTGTTAATGAAATAGCTGATGACAAAATAGTAGTCTTTTTGATTTTGATCACAAAAAATAAACTGGTAGTGACAGGATATGATGGATAGATTTGACATCCTGGCAAATCACTGTCATTGATTCAATTATTCTAATTCAGAATAAAAGCTGTATACAGTATGTGTTTATGCTACAGTGGAGTTTTTTAAGTGATTGACATTCATCATATTAGTTAGACAGTTTTAAAAGCCATGTCTTTGTTTTACATAGCGTTGTCAAGAAAAAATAAAGTAGAACCTGGATTGCAGGGGAAAAAAAGCAAACCACTTAACCAACTCCTGGTTCCAAACCCATCAAAATAAGTTACCATTATTGCATCCTATTAACACGTTCTTTGAAGAGTCGATTTCACTCCAGCCATGTAATACACTATTATAGACAACATTTTGAAACTGTAATGCAATCTTACAGCTGGGTGGCTTGGAAGTTCTGCGGCGAAGGAGATATTACCCTTCAAAATGGAAGTCAGCCTCAGAAGAAAGAATGCAACCCATTTGAATTTATAGGTCAGCTTTGCTTCACCGTTCTTTGTTTGATGAGATATACACAGAGATACACACAAAATAGTTAGTAGTTCACAAACTGTATATCTGAGGGTACAGAAGCCTGAATTACTGGTGTATTCTGCCCTGCTTTAGACCAGCATGCTGTGATATCCTTCCCTGAGCTCAAATGCACTCTTCTGGTTTTCTAGCATTAATGTAGCTGTCGGTTTGAATTTCAATCTTGAATTATGTCTGTTGACATAATTTCATAGCGCTGACTTCAATTGTTCAGGATTACTGTTTTGAACTACACAAGGAAACCAATTCTTTTCTCTATGGTTAGTAAATTCTATTCAAGTGCACTTTAATGCATGTAGTAAGCCATAAGGCAAAGTAATTATCTATAATATATTCTGATTCAAATAACAACCATTCTTAATTACTGGCATCTTAGAATAAAAAATATTTTTTAAATTTATTATTACATATTTAATAAACTAACATAAATATTTCCTGAAATTTAAAAATGGTATTTCAATTTAAAAAAATTCATGTTTTTAAAACCATAACTGTAGTTTGCTTTTGGAATAACACATGACAACGAATTGCTTAGTTTCATTCCTTTATTTCAATAAACCGTCCAACTTAACTTCTTATTCATACAAAATATCAAATGTAAGTATAAAAAAATTCCATTGGGAAAAAATATCCCTTTATTTTTATTGTAAAAAAAAGGGTAAGAGTAATTTTCATATTTTAAGGAAAGGAACAAAGTACTGTATCTTTCCAGTCGAGCAGAACAATGGCAGGACTCAACATAACAGAAGCTTTAACAAAAAGCAAAATCCAAACAAGTCCAAAATTAGTACAAAGAAACCAGAACAAAAGGAAAAAAAAAAGGCACCATACGATAACATGTATTTTTAAAGACTGCTGGGTCACATCATTAAGAAAAATATTTATATAAGTCATTAACACTCATAATTAGAGTGTCATATAAATCTGAGTGAAACTGCTAAGTAGGAATCGCTAGAAGTCCAGGTGCTTCTTGCCGATGGCCATAGCACCACATCCTGAGCTCAGCAGTTTGGCGGATTCTGCCAGATCCTGTTTGCTTGCGCGGCTCACTGTGTCTGACAAGTCTGGAGGCAAATGCAGTCGCTGTGGCAGGAGATTTTCAGGAAGGAGAGGGAGAGACGGGGGGAGAGAGAGAAGAAAGCGAGAGAGGAAAAAACAGAGAGAAAAAAAAAAGAATAATTGCAGCAGAATTTATTTTCCATAGCATATTTCAAAATGCAGTCTTCTTCCTGACTGATCAATGTTTGTTTACTCACACAGATAAAAGACTTCCCAGCCACTCTTTTAGGCTGACCTGGAAACAGTTTTGTATGATTTCAGTATACTGGGTTCTGTAAATTGGAATAGATGGTTTCTTCCTGAAGATTTTCTAAACAAAATCCAAATTTGCTCAAGGTATTTAATTATACCTATGGGCATTTATCCTTTAAAAACCAGTGGTTTGCCTGTATGTCAACTCCTACATAAAATCCTCTGATTTCTATGGCATTACAATATAAGTATAGTTTTATTTCAAACATGCATACTTCGTGGTAGAGTCTGAAAACAAATGATGTGACCGTCAAAAGATGGAGACGGCTGACCCTGGTTGCAGCATGATTCTGCTAGCATGTTTCTTCTTCATATTCTACTGTCATTTTTTAATAAAACCAGTGATAGTAGTTGCATTTGTATAAGGCAATCCTATATGCTAATCAAACCTTGCCATCCCTTGTGAGCTGTAGGAACATTACACCCATTTTACAGATGAGGAAATCGAGATGCAGGTTACACGTTTGTCCACAAGCATGCAGTCCTTGCATAATAAACCTTCTTTTTCAACTACGACAAAAATATTTCAACTGTCCTTCTGCAGATTCTTTTACACGGGAGATATATAAAAGACATGATATTGCCATCTAGCTTTTATAAAGTAAGGTCAATATTAATGTCAAACTGAGGCTTTACTGGGTTAATTCCTGGCTCGCTTTGGACACCGTGAGGCACTGAAAGCCGGTCAGATGAGACGGCTGAGCATCTTACACAGAGTGCAATAATTTATGAAACTGGTATCATGGAAGAAGCATATTTCTTGAAAGATTTAGTAGGCTAAACTGTGTAGCTCTTCTTTTAAAATGCACGCGCTTCTGAAGGGAGCAGGACAACAGTAATGGCTGTAAAACTGTCTTAGGAGGCTGTGTGGACTACCCTTATTCTCTGCTTTTGCTGTGTTTTTGCTTTTATCACAACACGTAAATACAGCTGACCTTTATTTGATACCTTCGCAACTTGCGTAGGATCCTTTCTTCATGCAGATAAGAATTCAATAAAAAAGCCTAAGAAATACCTATATTTCCAGTGGGCTGACTGTTCAGTTCATTGCCGGCTTTAAGACTGCAATTAGGCATCCCTCAAGAGGTGCTCCAAAGCACTCCCCTACCACCGACCACCGCCACTGTGGGCAGCGCACGGACAAGGTGCGCGGGGCTGTTGTCTCCTCTGAAGGAAGGAAGTGCCTGAAGTAACGCATGTGGAGTAGGAAAGCCTGTGCCCAGGGTGAGACGACATACCTCAGGGTTGAAATAGGAGAAATGTGTGTATTTCTTTGCAGCACATTACCTACGAAGCACAATTTAGGTATCAAACCCCACCCCCCATATAAACCATTTGGTAACTATGTGGCTCCTAGTTTTCACTGTATTGAAATCGGTGCTGTGGTACGGTACCCTTCACTTACGGTTCTTCCCTTAGGAATTCCTAAGAAGGTGAAGCATGGCTGTGGATGTGAACTGTGGTCCTTGATGCCTCATTTCTACATCAACACAATATAAAGTAGGGCACGTGCCTACTTTCTTTGTCTGCTGAGAAAAACGTTTGCTAGGGAAGAGCCAATGTACAGCTTGGATTGCAGAGGGGGGCTGCAGCCACTGGAAACGAAGGATGAGGAAAAGCCAGAAGTGCAGCGGAGCACTCAGCAGATCTTGCAGCCACATTTTCTTTCCAAAAAAGTGTACAGTACTCTGCTAGCAGGCTACAAGGTATCTGGTACGTGGGAGGTGGAAAGACAAGTGAAACAATCCAACCTTCTCTCACTCACCATTAGCATCTCTCTGCCCTCACCTGGGAGCTGGAGAGGTGGCTTCCTTAGGGGAAATGTAGTCCACCAAACGGATTCAGAGCAAGGTGATGAAGAGTGAACAGAACCGAGACTCGGCAAACTCATCGTATGCAGGCACTAACTAATATCACAGATAGGGAACAACTGTAAACCCTGCCACGCTGGCCTGGACTTCAAAGGTGGTCAAAAGAAAAAAAATCTTTGATATTTACACAGTCTCTTAGTCAACGCTATGTTCGTTCGCTAGTATATATTATGAACAGAACACAGATAGAAAAATATTTATAAATTTGCTAAGACTCAGATAGCAAAAGTAAAAATTCAAGCTCCTCAGACTGGATGGCGGGACTGAACTAGGGTTTTACAGATGTATTTGTTACGACACAGTGTTGCATTGCACCTGCATATACTCTTCTAGCCCCATCTTCTTCAGCGAAGAGGATGCACGCTGCTCATTTAGCGACTGGCTAATCAGTGTTTGGTTTTCTAGTCACTGTTTACTCTGAACTTTTCTGATGTATTTATTGTACACTATTCAAACCTTGTTCTGAAGACAGAATGGCTTTTCAATAGCACATGTCAGTATATAGCACTTGAATGCTTCACAAACACCAACTGTGTTATTTTCCTAATATTCTTGTGTGATAAGGCAGCAAAGTTACCTCCATTTTAGTGACAGGGAATTTAGGCACACAAAACACACGGAAAAACCTATCTACTAATTTCAGAAACACAATCTGCGGCATTTAGGACTTGCTTTTCCAGAATGTTTGGCATTGCACAGCATTTCACATGACCAGCTGCTAACTTCATTTGCAGCTGTGAGTGCTTAGTATTTCTTCAAAACCCCAAGTCAGGCACTTGTGAAAGACACAGAGTACAGAAATAAATAAAAACGCTGGGTTGAAGCGACATGATCACACAGAAGCTCAGTGGTATACACAGAGACACATCATACCTTCCACGATATCCTTCAATCATTCGTCTTCATTACCAGACCATCCCTCCTGCAATCCTTGCCCTCCCTACAATCCCAATTTTCAAACATTACAAAAAATCACTGGTTCTCTAGGAAGCATATTTCACTGCGTAGGCCATACTCGGCCGCAGATCAGACACAGTCTGAGCAACAAACAACATTGGGGTCCTCTGAAAACAACTGAACACTCTCCTGCCATTAAGATGTGAATCGTAGCACACACGCACAGCACCTCTGAATAAGGCCTGAATAGACATTTCAAAATATCATTCCTTACATTTTCTGTGCACAGCTTAAAAACATAAACAGGGCTGCAAATATTAACCCTATTCAATATCTTAACACCATTAAAAACAAATTCTATGCTTTAAATCACAAACAATGGAAATTCATCGCACAGCGTTACACAGAGATCCACGGGTTAAAACAACAGGCCTGTATTTTTGGCACCAACAGGGACGTTCCGGTCACTTGAACTAAGGCAGTAAGTGATAGCCTGAATAGGCTGTGATCCTTTTTGAACACCAGCATTACAGAATGATCAGACATTTTCACAGATATTTGCTGACCACAGAGAAAGAGTCCCATTTAAAGTCCCAGTTGAGGACAAAATGTTTTCTGGTGGGCGGACTTCTCTGCTATTTCTGAGGCTGTGACCTCCATCCCTTTCACTCTTTCTCTTACCAGTCTGATAAGAATTGGGCTGCTTTTGCTCACACCAGCAATCCTAGTCCTTGTTGCCCAGGCCTCCCACCCTGCAACTGGTCTTCACGCCAAAACACCCCTTCTCCAGTTATCTGCACCCCCCCAGCCTCTGCCCCATCCAGCCTCAGCCTTCTGCTTCCGAGCTCTTACTCCTGCTCCTGCCAGTCCTGGGCTTCTCTTCCCTTTTTCTGCCCATATTCCATCCCTGCTCCTGTTCCTAACGCCCAGGTCCAAATTCAGTGCCAGGCCACCCTTCCTTGCCTCAGCCCCTTGTCCTCCTCATCCCCTATTTTGTCCTCCTCCTCCTCCCACCTGTTCTGGATCTGCCCCTCTTGATCTCGCTGGCACTGCTTTCTGTGCCCGCTTCCCGTCCCTGCCCCTCTCCCCTGCCCAGCGTGCGGGCACAGCAGCAGCTCACCTCCTGGTCCGAAAAATGGGTACATCTCTGGGGAAGGGTCACCAAGTGCACCTGGGCCAAACAGGTGGATTTTCATGGGACAGCAAAAACACATTTGCGTATTTTCATTTGTTCTTTTAAAGAATTGAAGGTTTTCCCTGAAATATTCCTGCGTGTGGGTAAACACAAAACTTCTGGTAGCCTACAGCAAGCTGGCAGGGCAACAATATTTTAGGGCGAAACGGTCATAGTTTGGCAAAAGTAAACATGCAAGTGAGAATAGGATACTATAACTGCCTTCCTTGTGATAATTTCTTCAAGCCTGTATCAAAGAAAGGCAAAGTTTGCCAGTGTTAAAACTAGGGAATGCTAGAGTAAACTTCCTTGTGCAAAGTTAATTGTCTTTCTGATTATAGTGTGTTTAATTACAGGATCACACACTATTTTCACCCATGCAGGCTGTCAGGAAGGTTTAAGTTCAGGATCTTCAGAATCAGCCTCAGCTTCGCTCCCTCGATGAAGAGATAACCGGCTATGGAAGCAGGCTACCGCCGTGCAAGGCGCAGCCAGGAAGGGCACGGTGCGAGTGCTGGCGCTTCCCGCCTGCTCCGTTCCGGGCAGGTCCCGAAGGCTTTGCGGTGATAGGAACAATTACACTGAACCCAGCTAAGCACACAGCTTTAGGGCATGCATTACGAAAGGAAAACAGTTCAGACAAAACTTATTACATACTTTGCCTCTGCTCCTCCCTCTGCCTGAAGAAAACTTCTAATTACTTTATTTGTTCTCAATGGGAAAAAAAGAAAAAAAGCAGAAGTGGAAGATAAGAATACGTAAAACGACAGGCCAGAAGGGACGCGGAGCAATCAGTTAGTCCAGTCCCAGCACTGCGGGCCAAATACAGCCCTGATGGTTTTCCGACACTGGTCTGCCTTATAAGACTGGGATGTAAAGATCCAAGCCATGGCTATTCCAGGAACTTCCAGTGGGCTGATACATTTGGTTGGGGTGTATTTAATTTTTTTAAACCAACAAAATCCCTAGTAGACAAAAATGTTAGCAAGTGCTTTTGCCAGTGTAGTTTATTGTACCAAGGGGATAGTTCTACAGATTTCTTATAAAAAACAGACTTTCCAGTGTAAGACTTTTTTCTCTTCAGTGTTAAGAGGATTGACCAGCAGTTTTCCTACCACCCTTTCCTGATGTTGGTGACACCTCAACTACAAAATGCACAGAAACAGTACACCGGCTTTCACTGACTACAGAAGGGGTTGAAAATAAAGTAAAAATTGTATGACTGAACCTAAGTAACCAATAATAGGTTAAACAAAGAGCTAGCTACTAATGTTAAAGAACTGACTACTATGCAACTATACACATAAGCTACACATATTCTTCCAAGGAACCTACTGGCACTCCACTGTGGAGGCAGCTAGTAAAATCCCACATTAGACCTACATGGTATAAACAACAATCACTTCATAAAATTACTTTTCTGATTTGAGGAAATGTGTGCCTGTGCAGATTGCTTTTACATTGGCTAAAATACTCAGAAATAATTGAGGTGGAAGACACTTGAGATACAGCAAAATTTCACAAAATTGAGGGTTACTAAAATCATGTATTCTGTAAAATGCTTTAAGCAATAAAAAGTATAAAAAAGTTCAGCAACAGTATCATAAGCAGAGATACATATATTGGCAAAAATCTAAACCCAAAGTAATTCTTCTTCATATTACTCCAAAATCATTATTGTATTTTAGTAGCTATTGTAACACTCTAGCAAAAAAATACGAATGATGCAAAATCACTGAATGTCATAAAAAAAGTGGTGATAGTTCATTCTTAATTTGATACATATTAAAGTCATGCCACTGAAGTTAACCTTGCAACTCTGCTAGCAGTTACATGAAGCTTTAACAACTGAGCCCAAACTTCCCAAAATAAAACATTAAAAAAAATATCTTTACAATTCCATTTATTTGGATCTTTGACCAAAAAAATTGCTTATTAGTCTACTACGGCCGCAGTCCTGCCTTGGGGCAGGGAGATGGGTTAATGACCTCTCTAGATCCCTTCTAGTTCCATTTGCTACAACTCCATGAAGACTGAAGTCACCAAAGCTGAAGGGATTTGGTTTAGAGGGAAGAGGGGGGTGGGGAGAAGAATTTTAGGAATGCTGGGAAAATGAGAGATGCAGACTCCTAGATGCGGAGCTTTATATCCTACTTCTTTCTCTTTGAAGCAGAACTCTCACCATTCCATAAAGCTCACACAAGACAGAACAGGAACGGTCTGTGGTACAGAGGCTGAGTTCCTGCCACTGTTTCTTCCTCTCCTCACGATGCCCATAACGCCTCCCTTGCATTATATTTTCCCTTTTATGTCTTTTTATTATTACCTCATGTAGAATCACTAGTAATTGTTTCTATTATATAGTACCTACGAAAAGACTTCAGCATTTTTGTAGGTAACACAAAAATGTGGGTTTTAAGGAGAAATCTGAAGGAGCTAGTAAGGCGGCTTTATAAAATCTCCTCTTAGAGTGAAGAACCCCGTTACTTGCTTGAAAATTCTCAGACTGTCAAGTGATTGTCACCATTAACTGACTGGCAATAGATTTCTTGAGAATGAGTAAGATCTCACGGGCAGGCTGGGGAAAAGGACATGGAGGCCTTTGGAAAAGAAAACAAGCAACTTACATCTTAAGAAAAGAGGGGGCCAGCGGAGGGATGCCAGATTGCTCCACAGCCGCTGAGCTGTCTCTTTGTCTTTGCAGTGAAGAAGACTGTCCCCAACGGGAGGCGTTAGCTGGCAGTGCTTGCAGCCAGCTGTGATACAGTGCAGCTGTGCACCCCCAAACTGGGCTGCTGGGTGATGAAGAGCTGTCACGAAGAAGCTGGCAAAGCCCTGCTGGGCACTCCCCGCTTTGCTGGCGAGCTGCCCTTCGCTCGGGCCCTGGCCGTTTTCCTGTGCAACCACCGTGCTATGGAGCTTGCTGATCCAGCGATGATCCTCACCTGCTGCCCTGACTTCTCAGCTTGACAGTGGGCTCGCCTCATGACTATGGATCCATCTGACAGCCACCAGGACTGGTGGTTGACCCTGGTTACCTTCACTGAACCTGCTCTGCTCTTCTTATTTGGGCACTGGGGGAAGGATTTAACAGGGACACTGGGCATCCCTTCAACGCAGTAGCAACACGTGGTGCTGATTCTCTGCGGTGCCCTGAGCCACAGCTTCGAGGCCATTGCACTATGTCTGGTTACGTGATGAAAGAGATCCCGAATGAACGGGTTCACTTGACATCCCCACAGGCCACGTCTTGCATTTCTAACTGCAGTAGCTGCCAAACGGCTACTAACTCCTTAACAGATACGTATTTCAGGAGTGACTTAGCCTTGCCAGTCAATGACTGTAATGCTGTTGTAACATGTCATCATGAAGCACAGTAACTAACTGTCTTCTTGCAAAAAATATTACTACCTTTGGGCTTAATATAAACAAAAAGATGTGCAAGTTTGAAACTAAATTTCTTCCAGAGAGAAGACTTTGTTCAAATATTTGACATGGAGGTGACTGGAAGTTTTGGCCTCTTCCCTTGCCAAGTTTGCCAGTTGAGAGACAATAGACATGTGTATTATGACGAAATGAACTATATATTATATGATAAGTAGTCTACTAGAGTGACATATCACTTGTGTTAACATAACTTTGTAACAACTCATACACAAATCTGACAATATCGCTATGAAAAGATATAAAATTATTAATGCCACAAAACCTAAAAATATTTCTGTTTTAATGTAAGTTCACTTCTTAGTGATAAAACAGTAAGCCCTTTACCGCTGAAGACATTATAAGCTCTCACAGCAAGCACTAGAAAAGTCATTCCAGCTGGCCTAGACCTGTGTCAGGCAGAAATCATATGATAGTCCTCAAATCTGGTTCACAAATAGTGATAGTGTCTCACAGTCAGTAACATTTATCTTGTGGAGAGAATGGTGCCAAACTATCCTCCCATAACTGCATTTGGGTCTTAGGCAAACTATTTTTAAACTCCTTTACTATCAATCTCTTACATTCCTGTTCATGTTACAATTTTCTCAGTATTTTAACAAACTCAGGAGACAAACCAGTTGGTAACTATTTTTCTGTACAATGGACATGAACCTGGTTTCTTCTTGTTCTGCTGTATTCACAGATGCTACGTTACCGTTCTTAACTCTCAGCAATGGATACATTTGCTAAACTGATCATAAAGACGAAAGACTCTTTAAAAGAGCATTCTAAAATTTCCTACTTTTCAGGTAACTGTGATTGACTTCTAACTAATCACAACTATATCAACTCATGTTAAAATAAGAACATCTACCATACGCATTTCCTATTTCTTTTTATTAAGTTGAAGCGTAATCTGAGTTGTCAAAATTAATTATTGTTAACATCAGGTGTTGAGAGAAGGCTTCTCTAAGAATAGCTGATAAATATACTTCTACTTATATATCCGTGTCTGTCTGCTAAAGGACACATTGCTAATATGAAAATAATTTTTTATATATAGAAAATAGTACTTTAAATACTTGAACACAATTCTAAAACTCCCATTTTCCATCACTTCCAGAATAAAATAAAACTAGGATAATTCTCACTTTCACCTCATTTGCAGGACAGTGATGTTTTCTTGAGGGTTTCCAATACTACAAAGAGTTCATTTAAACAGTGACTTTAATGACACATGGCAAAATTAAGAACCATTAATAAACCCGCTTCCTTTTGTGATAGATTTTGTAAAAGCCATTTTACTTTTCAGAACACTGAATCTTAATATACACCTCTTCAGTGCTGCCTTCCGGTGTATCTGCTTTATGGAAGTGGTATGATAACGTCCAGGAGAATTCAATTCAAACTGTGCTGATTCGTTTGGATGTGCCACATGGTACTGTTTCTGTTCTCTGACCAGAAAACTACGCAAAGTACTTAAAATCTGAATTCCCGAGTCTGAATTTAAAGCTCAGTTTATTTAAACACTAGCTACTGCAAAGCAAAATCTTTCAGAGACCATTTGTACCATTAAATCTCCATTCTGTACATGTTTGTGTAAAATGAATCCCCAGGGAATTTCAGAAGTTCCAGTAACAAGTGAGTAGAGATGGGTGGGTTTTTGTATGTGCTGCATTAGTCACTACTTGTCAGTGACAGGAAAGGAAACAGCAGACAGTTTTCTGAACAAACTCTTTCATTTCAAAGAAAAACACCAAGATGTGTTAAGGACGATTTGCTACATGTGAAGGGACAAAAGGGAAAGATAAAAATATCAGGAACATTTACCTTTTCCAGCGCTTGAGAATGCCAAGTGTTTGGCACCACGGTGTGCTCTAAATCACGTGTGCAGGTAACAGATCCACTCCATATTATAACTGTAGTCTCTGTGCAATGAAGAAGCTCTCCATGTTACAAAGGGGGCTGGATTAACCAGTGATGGTTATAGACTATCTAGGGACTGCAGCTGTTCAACTGCTCGTCTGATCCAAAATTCAGAGAAATACGTGGTAATCTTACAACTTGAACTGTACTAAATATTTACACAGCACACTATTGTAAAGCTTACTGACCAAGCTCTTATTGAGCACATATGGAAAGACTGTCCTGAAGAGCCGACAGTCTGAATACACAAAATGAGTAAAAAGGAAGAAGTGAAATATAAAATACCCAAAAATGGCATGATATATAAATACTTGATTAATGCCAAAGCTTTTTTTCCCTTCTAACTGACAAAATGTTCTATGAGAAAGAGTACCCTGCACAGCAAGGCAACTGGAAGAGAACAGCGGAGAAACTAAGCGACCAAGGGCTGAAGAGAAGATGGAGTGAAGAAAGTGAAAGATGGAGGGCAGGAGGAGATACATTATCTAGGCACGTTACAGTTGAGATTTGAATATGTTGTCTAAAAGCTGAAGGTAAATACTGTTCTAAATTCAAACAGTAATTCACGAGTCTGATGGTATCATCCATGTCCAAAGCATGCAGACTAACATTTCTCCTGTAGATCTGTTCTTTTTAATGAATTTCTCCTTCCTGGGCTTACGTAAGAGTAGTGTGGGACCTGTGATGCAAGTCTGAGTAATGCTAGGGCTCTCAGGATAGTGCGGATGGATGCTAATGTTAATGTCACATTCTCTTCCCTGACGGATTCATTCAACCTAATTGCAGCTGTCTACACGCCAGCTATTCAGTCTCACCTATATTATCTACTTAGGATGAGATGAATCATCCTTGCAAGTGCTTGCACATCTCTGCTGATTATTCAGGAGACCCGGACGACTACCTTAAACAAAATTCTTAAGTTGGAGAGTAAAAGGTCAAGGAGAGGAATTCAATCCTACAACTATACAGAGCATCTCACTGAGTCAGTGCCTCCGCTATATCTCCTCTTTCGTTGAATGACATTGCAACATGCCACAAAGCACGGATTTCGTATCAAACCACAGATGGCTCTCTGGAAACGTTCCAGAGTTGCTGGCGATGCCTGCGCTGCTCGACGGCAAGTTGGGTCTCTCTACTGGGAAGCTTGAGAAGTGTTCAAGACGCTGTGTGTACAAACAAAAGCTGTGCAAGTGAGGAGGAGGGAGAAACAGCATTCAGAGACAGAAGCATCTGTTCTAGGAGGTCCAACATATTGCAATGTTACTGTCACCCTCCACAATTTCAGCTAAGTTGGAAAATGAACCAAATGTTTGAGTGTGCATCCAAAGCTATCTTTTAAAGTTCACTGTAATCTCTCAAGCTTCTGTCAGTTTAAATATCTCGTTGCATTTCAGAAAACTGATTAATAGACCCATTAGAAAACACCATTTTATCTCAGGGTGTGCAACAACACGAATAACTGATAAAATGTATTCAGCCTCTTGATACAACTGTCCAGATAGATTTCAACACTTCACAGAAAGGTTATGCTCCCAGATAAGTAACTCGTGCTGGCAAGTCTCTTACAAGCGCATTGCAGTGCCCGAGTTGCCAAATCAAACAAGAAAGAACAACAAAAATAGCAGAGAGATTTCTCATCCGAACAGTTCTGCCAGCTTTTGCTAAAATGCACATTGCCTACAAGCTTCCACTGAGTTCCAGTATCTAGTCTCTATAGATCCTACGGAATTTATAGTTTAATGAAGTGCTTTTCTGAGAAGAACAGGAGAAAACCGGAGCTGCTCTGAGCCTCTGGACCAGTCCAGCTGTGGGCTGCCCCAAGGCTGCCTCGGTGGTTTTTCTACATTTTGTATACACTGGCAGTGCTGATTTCCTCCTATACATCAGTCTCCGCAGCTGTGTGCACAAACGCAAACCCAGCATGTAACTATACATGCAAATGCACACATCACTTCTGACTGAGTATNAGTTAGTGTCAATGGCCAATGCCTCCACCGGCAGCACCTCCCCAAGGCGCGCAGTACTGCTCTAGAAAGCACCGAGACAGCGCGAGCCGTATTGCTTTACATTCGACTACGCAATGCAAACTACCCATACAATATGTCCCTGAATGCCTCTGTTCCCAAGAGACCAGTGTCACAGGTTTGGCAAGTTGCTGGTTATGAAGAAGGAGCGCGCAGGGGGGCAAAATGTAAATGCTAGCTTGGGGGGTATTGCTGTTTTAATACTGGGAGTAGCCCTATGCTTGGTAGTCTATTTACTTTTTTAGGTCAGCTAGAATTAGAAAATTTCCATTGCTAAGCAGCCCAGCACATCTGTGAAGCATTTCTGGCGTTCAGACCTGAAGCACGCGCTGCCCAAGGGGAAGATTCATTGCCCGCGTTAGACGGCCCGCCAGTCCCTCCCCCAGACGGCACAAGGGCTCGGCAACCGGAAAGTGTCTTAACTTTCTGCAGAAACATATTACGTGACCAGAACACAACAATTAGCACATTTGTAAAGCTTCAGGGATAGGAACAATTTAATAGCTTTTTGAAGCAGACTAATTTTCTGGAGCTTTTTATCTTTTTATTTTTTTAATTTTTTTTTTATTTTGCTTTTCACGCATGGACAAGTTCTTCTTTGCTACAGGTATTTTCTGAGTCTGCCTGGCAGTATTATTATGTGTAGAGAAACACAAATTATTCAATCCCTTTAAAACAGTGACAGAGAAATGAAGAAGTGCACTGTATAAGTGCAAACTGTTATTACTAATCTCTGTTTTAAAAGCAAGTATAATTTAGATAGATAAGTGTATTGCTGGCTTACAAAATCCTGCATATTTACAAACCAAGGCTGCTAAACAGACGACCAGTTTGTTTATGTTTGCAGCTTTTCACAAGCTAGAAACTTCAGCTCTGCAATGGTAAATGCCACTGTCAGATGCTCCACGCTAAGGCAAAAACCAGGCCAGAAGCGCAAAAAAAATTTTTCTGCTGTCATTGTCTTCTCACACTAAAAACTGGCACTGATATAGGAAGTATACTCAGTTCTTGTAACCCCCAGGTAAGGACGCAGACATTATAGAATTATTCTTTTAATATCTCTTATTTTCAGTACTAATTCCCCACTACTTACGGGGGCTACAGTTTAAAAGTCCAGCTAACAAAGCCTTTTGTAGTATTGCTACCAAATAATCTCAGACTGCAGAAATCACTGCAGTGTAATTTAATATCCATAATATTGGATCGACCTGTTTTGGTATGAAAACATATTGTGGCATATTCTTACTTAGTGATCAATACTGCTTCTACAAAAAAAAAAAAA
>Ga0065711_1030494_pt1 | contig 32334 bp, 17 predicted proteins | sample Hoacrofraction12_FD_59098 | JGI IMG/M metagenome (GOLD analysis project Ga0065711, IMG submission 59098) | Hoatzin crop microbial communities from Cojedes, Venezuela - Epithelial fraction 12 v2 (version 2) | ecosystem: Host-associated > Birds > Digestive system > Esophagus > Crop | place...
GGAACCCGCGGCGGCGGGGCCGGGAGCGGCCGGGAGCCGTGCGGGCCCCGGGTTCGTCTGGGGCTGGGAGCCCTCGGGGAGCTGGGGCGGGCGTGTGGCGGCTCCCTGGTGAGGCGGAGGTGGTTCCGCGCCGCCGCTGGCGGTGAGCGGGGCCTGGGGCAGCGCTGCCGCTGTGAAACAGGAACGCTGCGGCTCTGCCAGCCGTGACCGCCGCTCTGTTACAGCCCCGTAGCCCGCAGAGATCAGGGGTGTGCGGTTACTGGAAGAGCTGCTTCCTAGGTACTCGTATAGCGTGTACATATGTGACATATTCGATATATCTGGTACAAAACTGACTTGACAGGCCTGTGCTCCCTTCATTTCCACCTGATATGCGTATGACTAAACAGTGTAGCTGTAGAAGCCTCAGCATTAACTCCTTTTTTTTTAAGCTCCTTGTTACATTAGAACTCCTTGTGGAGTACAACACAAAAATTCTTTTCTGTGTTAACCAGCCAAAAAGAGTGAACAAGAGCTAAAAGATGAAGAAATGGAATTGTTCACAAAGTATTACATCGAGTGGAAAGGAGGAAGAAAAAGTGGCGACATGTCATACATGAACATACCACGGTTTTACTACAGGGTAAGTGGGGTATCCAGATAAGTTTCAACAAGAGGCTATTCTGTGTTAAAAAATAAAGTTGTGCTTATTCAAAGGAACTGCTCAGCTTCAAAAGCTTGAGTAGGTTGAAACCAGAATGATGTGGATTACTAAGCAAAGTTTTTTTTTTTTGTTTTTTACAATTGCGAATTTCAGCATTGTCAAATAATGACTAAGCATCTCATCAAAGGCCAATCAGTAGTTTGCCAATCAGGCAGTAGGCTTGGCTGTTTACTAAAGATGGGAAGTTTTAGTTCTCCTTTCAGAGAAACTTCCTGTTTTGTCTAAATTTTGTTATACCACATATCTTCCTGTTTCTGTGTAGACACGATGGGATGCTGCTTCATGAACATGGTCATTGGTCTTGCAGACTAAAGTCAGGGCTGTTGCTTGCATCACCCAGCGGAAATGCTTGGTCCGGCTACTGATGTGTGAGATGAATTGGATTGGGATGGGGGAACATACAAGCACAAGCTCAACATCTTGGTATTGCTGGCACTTGTCAACTTGACTGCTCAGCTACTGTCTAACCTCACATAGTCCCATATTGCTTAGGATCATGAGTTTCTGCCAATTAAATTCTGAAGTACCTGTGTTTCAGTTGATGAATAGGTATGCAACCATCCAAGTTCTGGTAGCACTGTAGAGTTTTGCATGTAACCAGTAGCAGAACTCTCATACTAAGTGTTCTCCCATTTGTTTTGTTGGCCAAAGCAAGTCTATTAGATGTTCACATTTTTGGACAGTCAGGCTTGCCAGAAACTAGGAAGTGCTGCTCTCTCTCGAGTAAAAACACGGTATTAAATCTGTTTCATCTGTGACCCTCCTGTCTTGTAACTGTGGGACAGTGCTTACTGGATGGGTGGAGGTAGGTCTTCGTCTCTCATGTTAGGGATGTCCTACTTTAAACACAGATTTCAACATTGAAACAGTTTGAGACAGTATGCAAGTGATATCCCTGTAGAAGAAGCAGGTACCATACGGCATTCTCATAGATACATCGTTATTTTCTGTCAAGTAAACAGCTTCATCAGAGTGTGTGAGTCAGGACTACCTAAGGGTACTTGCCAGATGTGTAGATTTTGAGTGGTACCACTGCACAGAAAATTAAAATGCCACAATGTTTCTAGCTGCCAGCTGAAGATGAAGTCTTGCTCCAGAAGTTAAGAGAAGAATCTAGAGCAGTCTTTCTGCAAAGAAAAAGTAGAGAGCTGTTGGATAATGAAGAGCTGCAGGTAAGAAAATACTTTGTGTATGTCTCCTGATGGCTTTTGGCAAGACTTCCACTTTCTGCAGAGTTTGATTATCTCCTGTTTGTCCCCAGAATCTTGTGGCGAGGTGCTTTGTATCTGGGCACGTTGCTGGTTGTGAAGTGCTAGCTAAAGCTGAAGTGCTGCATAGTCTTGGGCTGGTAACGTCAGTGTAAAGCTTCCTTTTTATGATGTATATGAGGACTAAGTCAGTGGCTTCAGGTTTTCCAGCACATTCCAACAATTTCCTTAGTGGGCCTAGAAGAAGAAATAAGTTCTGTTAACATATCGCTGAGAGAGACTCCACAGATGATTGAGTGTACTGCAGTGCAAAGACAAAAGGGATGTGACCCTAAAATCATAGTGAGTGTGAGAGGGACAGAGTGTGTGTCTCTGTGTTTGATGCCAGTTTAGAGCAGTGGAAATACTGCTTGCTTGCTTTTCTGGCTGAACTGACAATATGTACTGATAAACAGAGAACCTTGCAGCAAAACCACGTTTTTGTTGCATTTCTTAGATACTCTATCTTAAGCACATTGACATCTCTAGAGAGCGAGCCTCTTAACCAAATACAAATGTCTTTTAAGAATGTATGGTTTCTACTGGATAAACATCAGGCATCACCAATGATTGGGGAAGAAGCAGTGATCAACTATGAGAACTTCTTGAAAGTTGGTGAAAAAGCTGGACCTAAATGCAAGTAAGGCTTTCTCCTCTTGTGTATGCTTACTTTGACTAAACCTAAGTGCTGTTGTAACTTTCAGTTGCTATAATAGATAGAACAGTTTAATGGTGAGACACAATTATGTCCATGTAGTTATTGATGTACTGGTTGCTTTGCATCCTTGCCTACATCTCTGAGGGAACTTTTGATAAAGATGCTGCAAGAGGTGTACTGCATCCTTTTGAAGAAGAAATTCTTATCAGCATGAGTATTTTTATGATGTTAGTGGCCAGTAAACAGCACATTTTGTATTTGAAGAGGAAATCCTGTCTACAGTGATATTGTCCAACCTTTCCTAATATCTTCTGATGGAAAACTTCCTACCGGATGTTCTGTGAATATTCCTTCTTTATGCTCCTGTTGGAGCCTGCTGTTGTGCATATAGCTTTGTGATTGAGTTTTGGGCAGAAGCAGATTTGTTGTTGGTGATGGCAGTCCTTTTATGTGCATGTCATTGTAGAAGATGGGAAGCTACCAAATGTGTTGTACTAAAGAGAAATTAAATTGGATGAAAGCTTTCGAAACTCCTACATCACTGAAGAGTCTCAAGAGCAGCAAAAGCAGCTGCTTTTTATTGAGTTTACCATTGTTACATGGTAGGATCCTGCTTGGTGGGTGTAGTGTAACAAATTAACATCTTTAAATACACAGAATATATTCTATATTGTTTAAACAGTATTTTAAAGTGTAAATTTTGAATACCGTAACTGGATTTGTTGGTGCAGTGTAATCAAATGCATAGAAGTAGCTTTGTGTTTACGTTTTACAGGCAGTTCTTCACAGCTAAGATCTTTGCTAAATTGCTCCATAATGATCCTTACGGGAGGATATCTATCGTGCAGTTTTTCAATTATGTCATGCGAAAAGGTTAGTTGATGCTTCTTCTGTGTTAATGAGAAGTAGTTTTATTTTCAAAGCTATTTTAAGCTTTATTAATTACTTGTTCTGTTCAATAGCAGTGAGATCTAGCCCTTGATTGCTAATCGTGTTTTCCTGGAGGCTTGGGATTTTTTTCCAGTTACTAGGAGGTGGGAGTTCATGCTACCTCTGAAATCCACCTCTCCGCTCAGCCAGAGACATCGTTGATCTGTTTGTTGTGTATATTGTCATTCTGATTTCCTCTGTCCAGGCAGTACTGTGAAGAGCAAAACAGTAAAGTTACGCAGTGTGATCCTAACCGCTGTGATCACTGTCTGACAGATAGCTTTGCTATTTTTCCTTCTACAGAGTGGTGTTATCTACGTTTTCTAACAGTGCTTGTCAAATATGTCAATATATTCTCATGGTTGTCACTATAGCATGCAGTTTTTGTTTTTTTTAATCTGTGTTAGATCTTGTTTAAAAGATGAGGCTGGCTAGCAGAAAGGAAGGTTGTCTTCTTGTCTTGTCCCCTGGCTGCTGTGTTCTTAGGTCTTGGTAAAGTCTTCAGAAGGGGAGAATGGCATCTTTCCCCAGAGCAGCTCAGCTGGTCTAATTTAAAATCTTGTGGTGCAAGGGATGAGAGATGTGTTGATCAGGAAACCTGGTGCATAGATGTGCAGAGTATGCAAGAAAGGAGTAACAGGCCCATTTGCAACAAATGGCAAATCCAAAAGCTCTACAGGATAGGACGCTTGTGAAGAAGTCGGTGAAAATTGTATGCATTTCATAAAGGCCTACCCAGATGGATACAAGAGAGATTCTTTCAGAGCTCCTTATTTTGTGTGTTTCACCCAGAAGTTTTAAGTCTTGTGTATTTATGGTGATAACTTCTTCCTAAAAAACCAACCCAACCAACCAAAAAAAAAAAACCCAACCCAAAACCCCAACTCCAGAACCAAAACACCCCCACCCCAAAGTAAAAAAAAACCACACAAAACCCCCCAACCAACCAAAACCAAAAAAAACTTGACCCCATTTAGAGAAAGGAAGCCTTTTGGTATGTCCTGTCTCAATCAGATTTCATTTCCAGGCTCTGGTCGACATTAAGATCCCATCACAGTGTTTGCTTGCGAGTCGCTCTTGGGTCAGTTGAGTAAGGATCCTTGTTTTCGCTAGCTTACAGCGTTGGAATTGCCTAATAAAGTTAGCCCAGTAGCATGTCTGTGCAGTAGCTGAGATCATTTCTGTTGTCTCTGGACAGTATTCTGTATGAGGGCTAAGGACCACTCCAGGTACTGAAGGAAGAAAAGACGTAAATTGCTGTAGGAATATTCAGCTGATACTTTAGACTGGCGTTAGTGATTTCCGTCCATATTTACTGCTAAATGTCCTTCAGCGTGACACTGAAAGGAGAGGAAAGTAACAGGTGGTAAAGGGAGTTGCTCTGCAGCTGCTTGAGCTGATCTGGGTTGGGGCAGTGCAGTCCCACATCTCACCCTGTTTTGATGAAGCTGGTGCAGCGGAGTGGTCAGCCTCCAGAGCAGTGCTGCAGCAAGGAAGAGGCCGTATCACCCCGAGCTTAAAACATTTTAAACTGCTGTGCCTCGGGCCTGTGATGGTCTTCTCTGACCTCCTGAACTCGTTAATGAGCTTTTGGGGTTTTTCTCTTATATGCTTGTGAAAGCTTTAGAAATAGCTGGATGTGTTCACATACTTGTGCTGAACATGTAGCATTCTGTCTTGCTCCTTCCTACCTGCAGCTGGAGGATTTTCTACAGTCCATGGATTACAGCCTTTCTTCTTCTTTCTTAATGATCTGCACAGCCCTTTTGGGAGGGGATGAGGGAATAGTGAAGTTAATAGCTGAATAATGGTGAAGCGTTTCCCAAAGCACCCTCTGCCTCAAGTAACGCTCCCCCTTCAGGAGCGAAGCTTGTAGAGTCTGTTGGCTTTGTCCAAACAAGTCAAGCCTACTAAAAGTGTCCTGAATCACTTCAGAGTGTATGATGCACTTAGCTTTAAAGTTCAGCCAACAAAGAAACAGCCTCATCGCTGAGTGATACTTAGTCCACAGTGACAAACACTTACCTTGAAGAGACGAATGTTGGTATGAAGCATAGCTTGTATTTTGTAAGAGGAACTTTTAAACCGTGTCTTCATAAAGTGGAAGTTAAATTTGACATGGAGTGTCTGAATAATAGTTTTTATGCCTAATGTGTACTCCATCTCTCTTCCTGGGCTTTAACAATGGCATCAAGCACATTGTCCTGTAGATTGTCTGATTATCACGCCTTCTCATTGCAAAAATAGATGCTAGTGCTGTTCTAATTCTCCTGTTGTAACTCAGAAGTGAGGGCAGGACCTTTGGCTGTAGCTGCAGCATCTCGTGCTGCACAAGGGGCTGTAGCAGTCTGACAAGCCATCTGTGTATGGCATTGTACAGCTGTGCTTAATGCAGTGAAAATGCACTGCTACGCATATCCCTGGGTCAGCGAGAGAGAACAAATCCGTGTGATTCCACGTACCAGAAAATGTGGTGTCTGCTCAGCTGTTTCTCACATGTAGTTACTATAAGGCAGTCTTGGCCACAGCATTCCACACGTCACCAGTGACTCTTGCGAACTTAGAGACTGAAATGGTGTTCCTAAGCAGGGCTGGTACATACCACGGCTTTGCTTAAATCTCAGAAAAATGGGAAATAGAAAGAGGCACTTAACATCCAACAACGTCTTGTGGCCTTTAGAATATTTTCAGATTTTGGTGAGGCCTCAAAAACCCCCTAGATTTCTTGTATTGTAATTCTGGTTTCTGTTTTGCAGTATGGCTTCACCAGACAAGAATAGGTCTCAGTTTATACGACGTGGCAGGACAGGGCTACCTCAGAGAATCAGTAAGTAAATTCTTGATTAACTTAATGTCTCTCTACTCGAAACGACAGAGCATCAGAAAGGCTCCAATTTTCTTCCAGTCTTAGCTCATAAAAGCTTATATCATCATCTAGATTTGGGCTGGGCACGTTTGTTTGGATAAATATCAATCTCTAAATTCTGGAGATTTGGTGGTGAGAGTGCTGCTGGCCTTTTTAACATATGGGTAATTCTCTGAAAAAGAGATTGTAGATACCAAGATTTCATGTCATTAGCACTTCACTAGATTTAGTAGGATGTAGTAGAAATCACAAGAAAGGATGGCTAGAGTGGGCCTTAATGAATTGCTCTCCTGTTCTAACAGGAGTTAGTATTATAAAATAAAGAAGAAAGTTCTAGTTAAACTCCACTTTAAAAAGATTTATTATTCAGCAAGAGGATAATCCAATGAGGAGTTATGCATTGGTATTTGGGAAAGGTACAGTTGAATGCATTTATGTTTACTTGTAAATATCATCTACTTTGTTAACATTCTGCCTTATTTGTAGACCTTTTCAGTCATGGCATCACATGTATGTGTATATGACCTAGGATTTCTTGCATGGAGACAGAAGCTTTTTTGCCTGCTTTTATGTTCTTTCCTGCATTGTTGCAGGATTGTATTTTTAACAGAATACACTTGAAAGCCAGGGTGGAATATAGCAAACATGCAACAGTAGTAGCGTTTAAAGCTTGTTTTCTTTTCTTTCTTAATTCTGCAGGATTTAGAAAACTATATTTTGGAACTCATCCCTACTTTGCCACAACTGGATGGTTTAGAAAAATCGTTTTACTCCTTCTATGTCTGCACAGCAGTTAGAAAGTTCTTCTTCTTTCTGGATCCTCTCAGAACAGGTAGGTCTGTGTTCTCAGAATTCTAAATATGTAGGAGTATTTTCACTTCTAAAATGTTTCCACTGAAGCTACTTGCGTTTTCAAAGTAATATCTAATTGTCTTTGTAGGCTTTTATTAAGCAATCTTGTATTTGAAGATTAATCTCCACTGAAGACCATGAGTCTTTACGTGGGTCTAATACTCTACTTCTACGGCTAATGAATTTCTATGAGATACCCATCAGTTGTGGTACTGTTGTCCCAAAAAATCAGGGTTCGTTTACCTGGTGTGCAGTACGCCAATATACACACAGAGCAGAGCTATTTTTTATACGTATTTGTGCAGATATGGGTGTCTGTCCCAAGACAGCACACTTTGTTCACACATCAACAGTCATTTATGCACTTAATATTACCATATTCATCTTCCTAATACATATGCATTGCTATTCTGTTAAATGATTGGTTAAAGTCTCTTCGTCCAGCATGTAAATCAGTACGCATGCTCAATTTCTTCGTCCTTTGAGTCTGGGGTATAACTGGGGTAGGTGGTCCGTGAGTCGGTGGTCGTGATCTGCCCCTGCTGGAATTACCTTTTCCCTAGTTACCTGTTCCTTTTGGCAATCTCAGCAGTTTTTCATAGTTCGTTAGCTATTCCTGTGAGTTATCACTCTCTGGTTCTACTTTGGACAGGTACATCCTTCTTGTGAAGCAATAACACATTATTCAAAATCCTGTTTCTTAGCTTTTCTAAACCTATTATAGTTAATGTTAAACTTTTAACTATAAGGGTAGGGCTTTACAAAAATGCCTAGAATGGCAGTAGTCTGGTTAATTTCAGTTATCATTTCACATGTTGATTCCCCTTTTTATTCCATGGTATAACTCTACAGTAGAGTTATCTCACAGAAACTGACAAATAAGATATTGTTTCATCATAATGCGTCACTAGCAGTAGCTAATTTTGTAAGTGTTTAGGGTGAATAGAAAACACGGCAACGAACAACGGAACTGCTTGGCAGAACATCCGCAGAGCTGTGGAAATGCTCGAGAATGCTTATGGTGATGTGCTTCTCCTGGGATTAAATTTGTGTGCACCATGTAAACTCATTAGAAAAGGTTTGCAGTTATGGCTGCTAATCCCTATTACAGATGTAGCTCCCTTGGACAACAGTTTGCTTTTTCGTATGCCCTTGATTTGAGTCACAAACTGCATGTGTTCCCAAGAGCTGGCTGTGCCACTTGAAGATGTTGGGGCTGTGTGGGCAGTAGCCTCTGGCAGAGGTAATTGCAAACGTACAGGGAGGGGGTGTGTGAAGTTATAATGCCATTATTTTGCACAGCTGTTTGTGCAGTGTCTGCGCACCAGTCAAAGCTACACCAGCAGAAGTGTGTTAGCCACCTTAGCTTCGTGTCACATCTGTAGTTTCTGAAGATGTAAAAATACCACATCACTTAAAAGACACTGTTACGCCAACAAATGTTTTAAGCATGCTTTATTTACATTTGTTATTTTATGTTTTGAGTCGATGTTAAACACGTGCTTTTTTTAAACTAGCTTGCTGGTTTTTAAGGCTTCAGGATAACTCCTCTTCTGCCAATATTGGGCTAGTCTTATTCAGTCATTTTGAAAGCTACTTTTATTTTATCTCTTTAATTACAGCCTTATCCTTGATGTTAGAAGTTGGGTTTGTTTGGTTTTAGTTTTTTTTAAAAGGTGCTTTGCTTTTTTTCCTGCTCAGAATGCTTGTTTCTTAAGTAGAACCACCTAAATGAGAAGAGTCAAATGGGTGTGTTGGCTGGGCGATGGTTAAAATGTGTTTTCCTTTTCTTGCTGCAGGGAAGATAAAGATACAGGATATTTTAGCTTGCAGTTTCCTGGATGACTTATTGGAGGTAAAGATCTCTTAACATATACTATGGTATTTTAATTTACTCTTTCTGAATTCTAACTTTATGTTTCACTTAGTTAAGGGATGAAGAACTTTGTAAAGAAAGTCAGGAAACAAATTGGTTTTCTGCTCCTTCTGCGTTAAGAGTTTATGGTAGGTTCCTTTATATGTGATCGCCTTTATTTTTCCTTTTTTTTTTTTTTCTCACCTGTCTGCCTTGTATAACTTATTCACATTCTTAGTGTTGTTTTTCCTCAGTTTTTGTCTCTTTAAATTCTCCTGGTAACTGGTATTTTTAACTCCTGTAACTGTCCTCTCGGTATATCTTCCTGACTTTGTTTAGAGTTTTAGTTCTCCACTGATGCTCTTTTCCAAGACTTTATCCTCTGTCACTTTGTGCTTGTTGTACAAGGTACAAGATTCTTCTATAACCTTCACTTTTGACTGTTCTGTTCATGCTTTTGCATCACCTTTAGCTCTTTTTTCATACTTACAGCAGATCTGTCTAAAATAATGTGCTCTTAGCCGTCTGCTCCTTTCTCTGTATACACAGCCTTTGGTTTTGAGCCGTTACCTTAGAGTAGAACTATTAGCACCTCGTTATGGGAATCCTACTTCCCCTCCTCACATGTTCTGTGCTCATTAATGATGCTCTATGAATAATATTGTGAATCTGGCATATTCCCACTTAACTGCATTAACTTTATGAGGAAAATTAAATAAATGTTAAAGAAGTGCTAAATTGTCTTTCTCTGTTGAAATAGTTCTCTGCTGATATAGGTGTTTTATGTTTTGCCCTTTCTGTCTCCTCCCTAGGCCAGTACTTAAACCTTGATAAGGATCACAATGGCATGCTTAGCAAGGAAGAACTGTCCCGATATGGAACTGGGACTCTGACCAACATTTTTTTGGATCGTGTCTTTCAGGAATGCTTAACTTATGACGGTGAAATGGTAATCACATACTTTCACTTTGCTGACAATAGAAAAGCTTTGGGTATTAAGGTGGGAAATGTCTCATAATCAGTATCTTTAAAATAAAGAGCAGTTTGAGGTAAAGTAACTTTTGTTTATCATTGTGCACACAAATGACCATGCAGCAGGTTAGAAAATTCATGTTCTTAACAGCAAGGTGATTGCAGTGGCTTAAAGACAAATTGCTTGTTTGAAAAGCAGAGGTGATAAAAAATCCAGACAGCCTAGGATAAAGCTTCTTGTAGATTCAATAATGTAAAGTGTGTGTTGAAAAAATATATAGAAGTAGCAATGCTTTTTAGTTACATGTAATTCTTTAAAGAATACCAAAGACAAGTGCCACACTTCAGACTAGTGCAAGTTAGCTAACCTGTCCACTTCTTCATGAAGACAACAGTGGTTCTTGTAAGCTTTCCATACGTGTGAAAAAAAGGAAGTTAACTGTATTAGACATAAAAGAAGAACTTACGTCCATGCTTATTTTGAAAGCTTTACTTAATGTATTGCTACTTTGGTTGTCTGCCTTCAGATGACTGAACTCTAGAAGTGATGAATCACAAATTCACTGTGCAGTCCTTTGGCCATCTTGGCAATTTTTTGCAGAACCACAGAATCCCTGAGGTTGCGGGGGACCCTCTTAGTTGCCCTTTGCTGGACTGGCTACAGTAGCTCTGTCTCCCCCTTGTACGGGGGAGACCAGAACAGCACCCAGTGCTCAGATGTGGTCAGAGCCGAGTGCTGAGTGGAGGAGCAGTATCACCTTCCTCCGCTCTCCAGCAAAGCCCCTCCTGACACAGCTCAGGATGCTGTCAGCAGCCTTTGCTGCAAGAGCGCGTTGCTGGCCCGTGCTCAGCTTTGTTGCCCTTCAGGACTCCCCAGGTCCATCTGCGCAGAGCTGCTTTCTTACTCATCAGCCCCCAGCACGTACTCCTGCATGGTGTTATTCCTCCCCAAATGCAGCACTTTACATTCCCTCTGTTGAACTGCATGAGGCTCCTCTCAGCCCATTTTTGCAGCCTGTCAAGCTCCCTCTGAATGGCAGCACAACTCTCTGGTGTTTAAGGTAGGCAGGGTTAATATACACGTAGGACTGAAGGAATTCTGTCCTTGTCACAACTGTATCTTGATCGGGAAACCAAGAATTGGTACAAATGAAAAAGAAAAGTATGATACATATTTGTGATGTCTACTAATGCTTCTGTTGGCCATATAGTTCACCATTTGGTTACGGTCGGCTTACTGCTACTGGACATTTGTGGTAATGAAAACATTTTATATGGCTTTTCTTCACTAGCTGGGTATGTTCAGCAGTCTAAAGATGTATTAAGCATTGTTTAAAAGTATATATAGCATGTTTAATTTGGATTTGTGCTTGGAATCCTGTTTTACCTCTAAAATGGCAGGATTTCTTGTTGTCAGCAGTCATTAAAAGCTAACTTTTCTGTTCATGTTGGTGGTGGCAGCCATGTTCTACTTCATGTTGTCTTTTTCAGAAAATAGGCTGATCCCCTGCAATGAAATAGCTGCCAATTATAAAGTTCCTGCTTGCAAAATCAATTTAGAAAAAAGACTGTAATAAACATGATTGTATCTGCTTTTAGGACTATAAAACCTACCTGGACTTTGTGCTTGCATTAGAAAACAGAAAGGAGCCTGCAGCTCTGCAATATATTTTCAAACTGCTTGATATAGAGAACAAAGGATACCTGAATGTCTTTTCCCTTAATTATTTCTTTAGGGTAAGTCTCTTTCTACAGGTAGGCCATTTTCTGTGTTTATAGTGTTATAGCCTCTGTGCTTCTGCATGCAGATCTGCAGGAAATCACTTTAAATCACCAATACCCAGTGGGAGGCTAGTAACTACTTCTAAGAAGTTTAAAATATTAAAAAAAAGTATTCACAAACTTGGAAAGAATTCAAAAGGTATTTTCAACATTTTATCTGCAGTTGAAATTAACTATTTTGATTTCATTCTGGAAAAATATTTTCTGTAGATTTTTTTTTTAATTGAAATAGTCCTAAGATTGCCTAATGATTACCTATTGAAATCTCTTATGATGGTTCTAATTGGTTATGGCCTATGGTTTTAATTTCCACTGCAATCCTAAAATTCAGTAGAAGAAATGAAAATAATGAAATGTAGTGATGGGCCTTTACAGCTGTGGGATTTTTTTATTCAGTGTATTAATTGCAAAAAGCTGCTTGCATTTTTCATATTCTGTATTTTTATTTGTTGCTCCCAGAATCAGAATAGATTTTAAATAAGCTTTTTTTTTTTTTTAGTTGCGGTTAAAATTAGTCTAAGGCTTGTAAAGACTTCCTGTAAATTGTGTTTGTGTGCATGTTTTTTGTTCTGTCTTGTGATGGTTTTGGGTTGGGGGGGGCAGCAGTTGTTTTGTCATGTTTTTTTCAATAGATACCTGAAGTATCTCAGGAAGGGAAGTGTCATGCAGTAAAAATAGTGATTTTGCTGTGGATGGTTTAGGCTGAGTTATCAGTGTGATGCTTTTTTCATGTACAAGATCCCTTCAGTGATATCTCTTCAGACACAGGGACAAGCACTTAAATTTTCTGTATGTAGATCTTTATTTTTACAGTTTTAATACAATGTCATTGTACTTAGCTGTGTGCTCGAAGTATGATGAACAAGTTATGTGCTTCATTCAGTTCACCAAGTAAAGCATTCAGGCCTGCTCAAGACATAATCTTATATCCACATTATTTATCTTGTGCTAAGTCTCCAGCTGAACATGAACTTTGATAGTGACTGCAACCATAGCATTTTGTAAAAGTAAGTCTTTTTATCTGGAAGACCTTTTCTAAAAAGGAAAGCCCTTTTTTGTTTAAAAAAAAATAAAAAAACCAAAACAAAACCTTTTTTTTTTCTTTTAGTGCCTTGGGACCACCTAATCATTTAGGGTGGGACTGACCTTTGGAGATCACCTGCTCCCACCATCTGCTCAGAGCAGGGCCAGCTTCATGGTTGGGTTGGGTTGTCCAGGGCCTTGCCCAGGCGAGTTTTGGGTATCTCCACGGAGGGAGACTCTGCGGCCTCGCTGGGCAGTGTGTTCCTGTGTCTGACTACCCTGACTGAGAAGACCTCCCTCCCCTCGCCCTTTCTCCCATCTTCGTCTAACTGGAATGCCTCTTGCTGCAGTCGGTGTCCACTGCCTTTTGCCTTTTCACTGTGTGTCTCCAAGAAGACACTCGCTGTGTTGTCTCTAACCACCTGCTAGGTAGTTGAAGATAGTAATTAGACTTCACCCACCACCCCAGCCTTCTGTTCTGCAGGTGAATTAATCCCCATCTGAAGCCTCTCTCCTCAGCTGTGCTGTTGTATAGCCCCCCCAGACATCCTGATAGCCCTCTGGTGGGTCCCCGCTGGTTTGCCAGGGTCTCATAAAGCAGAGCCCAAAGCTGTGAGGCTGCGTCTGGAGTGCTGTGTCCCAGTGTTGAATCAGGAGGAATAATCACCTCCCTGAACCTGCTAGCTGTGCTTGTACCAGTGCAGCCTGGTGTTTATCTGTCTTCATCCCTGTAAGGGCACCCTGCAGATTCTTCAACGTGATGTGCCTCAAGACCTCCAGCACCTTTCCTGCCAAGCTGTTTCCAGCCAGCTGGCCCCTGGAGCGTGCTGCTGCATGGGGTTATTCTGCTGCAGGTCCAGGCAGGATTTCTACATGTGCCTTTTGGACTTCATCATGAACTTTGTTCAGTAGTTGTAACTGCGTTGTACGCTTGATAGTCAACTGTTGGGCCAGGATTTGGGAACGCTAAGGATCCTGGAGAAACCAAGCAATGACTCATATTCTTTCCCTGCCTTTACACCGCACCTGCCACTTTCTCCACTTCTGGTCACTTCGTGGTAGGACTCAGGGAGGCTGGGGGGCCATATCAGCTGTCGCTGATTTTAATCAAGGGTGTTAATTCACAGTTTGACATTTTACAAACCCATGAATTTTAGTGTTTTCATGGTACATAAGCGGTTCTAATACGAAAGCAATTTAACAAAGTAGTTCTGCATAAGCTGCTGTAGTGTAGCTATTTTTGTGCGTGTCTCCAGTTACATGCTTCCTCTCTGGCTTAGTTACTGAAAAGATTTCTCGACTACAGCAGATGCTTGATCTTACTCCAAAATGTGTCCCTCCTTTAAACTTCTGGAAATGGAATGTTCTAAGTTTTGCTTGAGATAGGAGCAGTTCCTTTTGACTCTGAATAATTGCTTTTCTGGTAGCCTAAGTGTGGGTAGGTCTGCACCTACAGAGGCTATGCTGACACAGCTGTGCTGACAAGGCTGTGCAGCTTATGCTGGTGAAACAAACAGTTTTGTTCATAGCTGGTATTGCAGGCAGCGGTTTGGTGATGGATCTGTTTAAATAGTAGCACATTAGAAGAACTAATAGTGGGGAATACTGTTTTGCTCAAAAGGAGAAATGCCCACCTTTGGCATGAACTGGGAGAACCCTTCCACGCATGGACAAATGCTGAAATAGACAAATACATCATCTCATAGAATTTGAGTTGGAAGGGGGTTTATTATACATCGTCTGGTTCCAGCCCCCCTGCCATGGGCAGGGACACCTTCCACTGGACCAGGTTGCTCAAAGCCCCATCCAACCTGGCCTTGAACACTCCCAGGGAGGGGGCAGCCACAGCTCCCTTGGGCAACCTGTTCCAGTGCCTCACCACCCCCATAGTAAAGAATTTCTTATATCAAATCTAAATCTGCTCTCTTTTCAGTTTAAAGCCACTACCCCTTGTCCTATCACTACGTGCCCTTGTAAACAGGTCCCTCTCCAGCTTTCTTGTAGGCCCTATTCTGGTACTGAAAGACCACAACTAGGTCTCCCCAGAGCCTTCTCTTCTCCAGGATGAACAGCCCCAACTCTCTCAGCCTTTCCTTGTTGGAGAGGTGTTCCATCCCTCAGATCATTTTTGTGGCCTCCTCTGGACCTGCTCCAGCAGGTCCATGTCCTTCATGTGCTGAGGGCTCCAGAGCTGGACGCAGGACTCCAGGTGAGGTCTCACCAGAGCGGAGCAGAGGGGCAGAATCACTTCCTTTGACCTGCTGGCCATGCTTCTCTTGATGCAGCCCAGGATGCGGTTAGCCTTCTGGGCTGTGAGCGCACATTGCCAGGTCATGTTGAGCTTCTCATCCACCAGTACCCCCAGGTCCTCCTCCTCAGGGCTGCTCTCAGTCCATTCTCTGCCCAGCCTGTATTTGTGCTTGGGATTGCCATGACCCAGGTGCAGGACCTTGCACTTGGCCTTGTTGAACTTCATGAGGTTCGCATGGGCCCACCTCTCATGTGTCTCCCTCACGTTTTTATTTGATCAACCAGAATACAGGTGCTGTTGTTGAAGTGATTGGAGTGTGAGTAGCCACACTGCTTTGTCTGTCTGCTGCTTGGTTGTTTCCCTTCGCTTTGCTTAGTCTGAATTTCACACTTTGTCAGAAAACTGAACCTTCTGGTTTGAATGTGTTACTGCCTTCAGCTTTAAGTGTTGAGTGAGAATACTTGAGTGTCTGCATATCCCATTTGCAGAGTGCTCAAACACCAGTCATAATGAAAGTTGGATTCTTACCACATTGACCAAGCACTGTGGACCTAGAGATGTGTATCGTTAATTATCCTTTAACTCACCCATCCCTCACCTGTGGAAGAGAATTGATCACAAGCTGGCTGTACCGTGAATGCTTTGTTACAGCGCAATACAGCTCAAGATGCAGAAGGATTAAAATAAGTTTCATACAGTGTCGTATAATACTGCACTACCTATTCCCAACTTTTCTTGATTTTGTTGTGTTTTGTTCTGTTTTTTCTAGGCTATTCAGGAACAAATGAAAATCCATGGACAAGAACCAGTTTCTTTTCAGGATGTCAAGGTTAGTTTTACTGAACAGAGCACTATGTGAAATATTTAAATAAGTATTTTGTAATTTATGTATGTTGTATCGTAGTTTCTAGGTTGTTGTGTATTTACTTGCAGAGTGGTAGAGATTGTCTGATGTGTCCTACTCATAGGTTTGAAAATGCCTTTTTATTCAGCAGTTGCTGTGTAAGAAATCTGGTATGCAACTGTTCTAGTAGTTTCCTTACTCACAGACAAAGTACCTGTTAAATACATGTTGCTGAGCCTTACACTTGAAGATAATTGTTAAGTCTATTTTATGGTTCAGGATCATCCTTTGGAGGTGAGTGTGGGCTGGTGACTAAAAAAACCTGTCTGTAAAACTCTCTTTATTACTGCCTACTTTACATTTAGCAGTTTCAGTACTTCAAAAGAAAAAAAGTACAAGAGCTTGTGAAAGCTTAAAAACTTAGCTTATACAAACAAACTGAGTTTCATGTTGCTACTTTGATTCCAAAGCCAATTCTTACTTGAGATGCGGGAGCTGAGCACACTGCTCCTATCTGTAGCCAAGTATTGTGCTTTGTATCTTACATCGTTTGGGACTTCACAGCTTGTGGTTTCGTTTTTGGGGTTTTTTTTGTAAATCGGTGCGGGTGGCACTAGTTACCCGCAGATCATTATGTGTGTGGTATAAGGTAGCCGTTATTCTGCTCATTAATGTGTGGGGGTCTTTTTCCCTAATTTTGACTTTTCTTTCATAGGATGAAATCTTTGATATGGTGAAGCCTAAGGATCCTTACAAAATCTCCCTTCAAGACTTAATCAATAGCAGTCAAGGAGACACTGTCACCAGCATTCTAATTGATCTGAATGGGTTCTGGACATACGAGAACAGAGAGGTCCTTGTGGCAAGTGATAATGACAGCGCTGCCGATGTTGACGATACGTGACTCTGAAGGGGAGCAGAGTGTATCCAGAGAGATATGTCAGTCTGATGCACCAGCTGCTGGAAGCTTCCCCCCTTGCCCGTCCATATAATATAAAATGTGATACCTACAGGAATTGCAGAACTAATTCCTGAAACCAAAAAAGCAAGTGTTGTTTAAGAGGTAAAAATTATCTTTTTTTTTTAATAAATATTTTTGGACTTTTTCCCTGTGTACCAAGCCCTATTCTTATTTGAATACCTTATTCTAAATGTGAATTTACCCTGTGGTTCTTGGGAAGGCTGAGTGGATGCCAGCCAGTGCTGAAGATACCAAGCCTCCCGCTGCATTCCGTGTGGCTTCCTCTAATGGCAGCGCCGCTGAGCATTCTGTTGTAAAAGCAAAAGTCTTCAGCAAGAGGTAAAGATTTTAGGCCTTTTTCTTCTGTGTGTGTCCAGCTTTAAGTGTCCAACAGAAAGGATAAGTAAATAACTATTGAGCTGACTGAATAGTTACCTACTTAAGAGGTTCATTAACAGAAATAGCACTAGCTTTAGGTCGTATTAAAACTAATCCAAACACTAGGCTTTCACCAACTTAACCTCCTATTTTATGTAATTCAACTTAATTGTACGGCTGTGCTACAGCAGTAGTTAGAGCAGTAAAACACTCTTTAACAAAGCTGTAGAAATGTTTCAGCTTTCAGGTAAAATTACAGTAGCTCCAGGCCAGAGGTGGTTGCAGTCCTGCGTTATTTGTTAGTTTCAGTGTGTTCAGCACTACCTCCGTACGTTAACAAGTACTGTGTGAGATGATTGTGAGCAAGGCGTGGGGGTAGTATGATATTCCACCAGGCTGTGTGACTCGGTAAAGATGAAAACAGTGAAGAGGCACACATTCCGCTGTGCAGGCAACAAGTTTCACAGACAAGACCACACAGTTTTAAAGGAAAAGCCATAGCCAGCTTCCAGTTCAAAAATTATATTAAATATAAAATAACCAATTAATGCATTTACAGAAAAATTAAACCATTATGAAAGTAACCGCTTTCACACAGTTTGCAAAAAACTGAGGGAAGGATTAAGTTAAGGCACAGTGAGTAATACAGTATTTTATACAAAGAAGTTTAAACCCAAGGCAGCGGGAGCATTTCTTATGCAACAGATACTAGGAAGGGGGGAAACAAAACAATGCAACTGACATTAATTTCTTGGTATAAAAGCAAAGCATCTTGCAGCTGTAACGGTTTTACTCTTGAGCTACGTGAGGCTTTCTGTCTTTTGACAGTGTAAGAACTCCCAGCCAGCTGTTTTTCTGTGGATCCCCCAGGTGTTGAACCAGGCTGTCCCCTGCAGATGTTCAGGGCTAAGGCATGACTTGACACAGCTGCCAGCACCCCCTGTCTCAGCTCAGAAAGGGGCAAAGAACAGAGCATCACAACAGACAGCACAGAGCCGATGGGGAATCCTCCTCAGAAGAGTCGCTGGAGCGCTGGAGCGCTCAGGGCAAATGGGAGGAGAGGGAATGTGTGCTCTGCAGGACACTACTTCAGGCCGAGGGTTGTCTGAAACACGTAACTGGACTCTGGAGGCTGACAGCCAAGTTCCCTGGCCTCTGATGCTGCATCAGGCTCCTCAGTTGGTAGCGGGACCAAGACCAGGGACGCACGATGATACCCAACACAAAATTTCACTGAAGAATATTTTTGAAAAAAATTTTTTGCAGTCTCAAGAACAGAAGTAATGTTTCACACGGTAACTAGTGCAGGTTTGCTGCTCCTTTATCTACAATGGTTCTCTGCAGAACGTGACTGGGGCACTGCCATCTGATTGTCACAAAGTAAACCATTCACCTTTTACAAGCTACAAGTAGAATGACAATCATTGGAGTAAGACAGCCTTAATTGGTATTTGAGGCTGCTTAAATGCTGTGGAGCAACCTGCATTTCACTTAGACAAAAATGAAAATTATTATTGTTGCAGTATTGCAGCAAAGTGTTTTGTTTATGTAAGAAAATGGAAGAGTCCTAAGTTTGGTTTTGTGATTTCTAGTTAGTTTTGTATTCTGTGCTGGGAGGCACAGGGAACATCTGTCATGGGCCATCCCTTACCCCTTACTAATCAAACAAGTGGTCTGTTTCAGTTAGTCAAGTACGCTGATTCAGGTAATCTATGTCCAAAAATGTTTTCGTAGTTCTAGACTGGTACCACACACGGTGCCCAGTGCCTTCAGGATAATTTAGCAAGGCTTTAGTTTATTTCCCAGGACCATTCAGAGCATGTAAGGAAGTACTCAAGTAACAAACTCTCTTAATTCTTGGACTGGGAGTGAGAACATCTTCCACTGATGCTAGTTCTGTACTTTGCTACAGTGCTGAATGGAGCAGCTGAGCACTACTGGCCTCTAAGAGTGCTGGTACTTGTTAATAAGTTCTTAAGTGTGTTTACGGCCTCCTTTAAAGTTGGGGGGGGGGTTAAAAAAAAAAGTCAGCAGACCCTTAAATCTACTTAACATTAAATCTAACATTATCTCATGTTAATAACAGGAAAAAAATACATGCATACAATAGTGACAATAAATAGGGGAAATCGGACACTAATATAATGACTTGTGAGTTACAAGATACTGATTCCTATTAATCTATTCATAGAGAGCTGAGTTGCAAACAATGTGCAAATCAGAAGTAGGTGTTCAGAAGTAGGAAACAGCACTGCATCTGTAACCTGCAGGTGTTGGGAGACACAGCAATCCAAAGAGAAGACATTTTTACTTGCTTTACACAGAAATTAGCTCACACGTTCAATTTCAGACCAAATGTTTGTAGTGCAATTTTCATCTCAACTGAAGTGTCACTTTGGCAGAGCGCCTGAGCCTTTATCAGGCAGACAGACACATGAACAGACATCGCCTAGCTCTCTCCTGATCAATAAGAATGCTAGAAGTTGTGTTTCACTGAACAAGTATAATCCTATTTTTCTTGCTTCTTACAGCCAGATTGTGACACCTGACACTTCCTATTTCCTACAGCACACAGAACTTTACACTTAAGGAGGGACAGGAACTACATCTTGTTTATTTTCCCCAGCGGACTGGCAATCTCCCTCATTTTCAAAGTTTACATTCATGAATGACGTGCATGCTGTGGCTTCAGGCTGGTCTGTCTGGACAGGAGCTTCAGCCTGGGGCTTGTTCTGCTGTTCCTGATGCTGTCTTTCTGCTGCTTCTGACATCTTGTTTTCCTGTTCCTCCTCTTCCTCCTAAAAATAGACAACCACATTTGTAAGCTACTATTTACCACTTTCTTATACTCACTTTAAATCCTTCCATAAAGGCTTAGCAGTTCCTACTGCAAGGCAAGCACATTTGTGCCACTAGGAAACAGTCACTAGTTAATCATAAGATGAGGTATGTTGCAGAATTCGCATTATTCTGCGTTAAACATAGAAAAAACATCACATCTAGATAAGCAGTTTTTAGTCAATGGCCATAGTCTATGGTCTACCTTCTTCAAAGCTTTTTCAGCTCTTGATAATAAAGAGCTATCAAAAATAAGTAGTAAAGCTTTGTTTCCCATCTCTTCCAAATGAAGATTAAGGGTTTTTTGCATAAAGCACTGGCTACCTGTCAGTCATGCCCAGTTATGGTTTAGAACAAATGGGAATGTCATGTTCAGTTCATCCGTGACACCTCGTTGAACAGGCTCTGGAGTTGGAGAGCACGCTCCTAGCAGCGTCCGGTAACTGCTCCGTCCAACTTCTCACGCTGGTGACGTGAAAACGCATTGTACAGGAGAAGCAAACAGAGCAGTGGCCGGGATCCAGCCCGTTCCAAGACTGATGAGCTGGCTGGGAAAGGCTGATGGATAAGCAAGTATTAATCACACGTCGAATGAAAACTGAAGGCAAGCTGAAACAGAGGTTCTAAAACTTCTCTTCAGTGTTGGAATACAAATTTCATTTTCTAAAATACCAGAGAAGGCGAGTTGGGAGAAGAGCGCAGCAAGCCTCTCACACACGTACCTCTCTCTTCATTCTGTAATACTCATCGATGGCATACTGGTATTTTGGTGTGCTTATCCCCAGAACTGATGCAATCTTTTCCCCAAGAAAATCACACACTAAAAAAAATAAAGGGAGGTTTCCACACGATTAGCATCTAGAAGAAAATTCTTAAGCAGAGTTTTATTTTAAAAGGTATCATCATCTCTCCTGAATGGTTTTCCATAGTCCTACTTCACACAAAAGAAAAAAACAAAATCTGCTAGGCTAATCTACTTATATGTAATTATTGGCTCAATTTACTAATAATTGTTCTTTAAGATAAAGAATGAACAAAGGAGAAGGGCATGGAAGTCAATGAAAATCTAGATGGTAGTAGTGTTTGTTCGAATTCTGCTAGTTTCAGCTTTGGATCCAAGTTTGTTTTGCTCGGGGATCAGTTAAAGGATAAGCCTTTAACTGAACTTTGACTGAAAATTAAGGTTAGAGAAAAATACACGGCTACCAACTGTACCGGCACTTCAGTCTAATGGCACCAGCAAACTAGGGAGTTACTGATACCTGCACACGTCAAGTCCGTAGCAGTTTTAATAATGTCCTGTGTTGCATGCTAATGGGTTAATAAAACATTTAGGTTTCAGCTGTCTCAATTTTCAAGCTGGGGGCTACACACAGCGCTACTTTGCTAGAACAGGCAGTGCACAGCCTGAAGTCTGGAAGAGGTGGGCTTGTGTCAGTCAGTCTCCTCACTGTGACGATGGCTACAGCACTGGTTCTTGAGTAAAGGCAAGCAAGAAGTCCAGTACACTGCACTTCAAATTGCAGATCTGCCCCGAGGATGCAAACGAGTTAGTCATCTTCAGGGAAATCGGGTTAGAAGTTCGCAACTGAATGGTTCAATGAATATTCACAGTAACTAATTTTATAGATATCCAGAGCTCTGTGCAAAAGACCAGTTCAGATTACAAATGTAAGAGGCAAAACTGAAGTGGGAAGAAGGAAGTACTAATCTTCAAATTCACAGGAGCCTTCTGAAAAATGGAAAGCAGTATCTGCTTTTGTGTATGAAGAACAGATATGACAAGGAACAGAATTACACTGTACATTAAAGTGTTTCTAAAAATAAGGATAGGTTAATTAATAGAATAGACTGCAAATAGTTTTTTAAAATATGCAAAATTAGGTGTGCAATGACAGAAACTCCACAATATTTGTCAAAAAAACCCATAAAGATACTTTACACCTTGGAAAGAACACAGACTAGGACAAGCATTTTTAAAACTTCCGGAAATTTTATGAGGTCCACACAAAACGGTTCCACACAAAACCTAACAGAAGGCTGACATACTCCCTTGCCAGTACCACTCTGTCTCCATATGGAGAAAAAGGCTGAGAAAAGAGTTCAGCCAAAAGGTATTTTCTGTTCATTCTTCCATTCAAAAGTTGTTGATTGAAAGTAAAAAAAAGTGCCTAAGGCAAGAGAGTACATCTCCATAGATGAAAACACAGGTTCATTCGTACTTTTGAGAAAATGGCCAGTAGCTCACAAAGATGATTTACGGTCTGCCAAAGCGACTTTCAATATTCCACTACTGGTTTCCCCAAGAATTAAGTAAAACAATACCTGATAAGGTTGATGTGGCAACTCGCAGCATGTGAAACCACAAGTAGGGCCCCCACGTGAGCGTTGTCTGTAAGAACAAGAGCAGTATGACTACGCGTAGCTGTATGTTCATGGTACAGAATAATACCTGCAAAAGCTCAAACAGATTCAGAAGAAAGATCTGCAATGTTTCCTGTTACCATTTACAGTATTTTTGCTTTAAATTAAAAGTCTAGACCTGGCATACATGAAACAAGGTATCACCAAGATATATAAATGTAACCACGGTTTACATCTGGGAACATCTGTTTCACTGGTTTTTGTTTCCCGCTCCCAGACTTGGGAGATGACAAGCATCCAACTCAATCCCAAGGGAACTCCTATAACAAGAAAGACCTTTCCATCATATTCTGAATTCCATCAGGCCACGAAGAGACATGGGTTAACCCAGTAGTCCCTCATTACAATAATAAGAGAACAGCAAAGACTGTTTAAAGCCAAACCAAACCTTCAGAGCGGTCCCTGAGCAAGAGGCTGCTTCCAAGCATTTACAACCAGATAAGAATTTGTCATTCGGAATTGCACCTGAAGAGCAAAACCAGGAACCACGAGGGAGGGGGAGTTACCGCAGCCCTCGGAGGGACAGGCTGACAAGCAAAGTGCCCGGGGTGACGTGGACAACGAGGAACATGAAATGAACAAAACGGGGCTCAAGTGGGGTCACCTCAAGCATGTGCATGTAAGCGAGCAAGTCCCTCCGAAGTGCCTGCACGCTAAGGCATGCAGGGTAGGAAGCAAGCACGAGGAACTGGAGACCTGTGCGCTGCTGCAGGGCTGGGACCTCGCCGGGATCCCGGAGCCGCGGTGGAGAGCACGCACGACTGGCGTGCTGCGGCAGAGGGGTACAGGCTCTTTGGGAAGGATGAGCCGGGAGGATAAGGGGTAGGAGCTGCCCTCTGCGCGACGATGGATGGCGTGTGCACCGCCACGGAGGAAGCACTGCAGCCTCCAGATGAATCAAGATACTTACACATGGGAACTTAAAAGAAAATTTAGAAATTAATGGGCATACATAGGCTATCCTCTTCACTAAGGAAAGAGGCTGTATCTCTTTAAAAAAAAAACCAACACAAAAAAACAACAAATAACAAGCCATGTAATAAAAAGGAGAAGGGGAAAAGCAGATTCCAATCTAACGGGGGGAAAAAAGCTGTAGGCTTTCACTTTTGTGAAAAGACAAACTCAAATTTCGTAGTGGACTAAATCGCGTTTATAGTTAATGGCCTGTTGTATTCAGGCAAGCTCTTTGTTATGTATTTCCCCCCGCTAAAGACCTCTGTAGAGGTACTTTTCCTGTGGAAAGTAGCAATTAAAAGTGTTGGCTTTTATTAACAGTGACATATGTATTTATGACTTGTTGGTAAAAACTGTATGACAGTAACCATTTTCTGTAATCTTATTTAATATATATCTGTACAGGACAACCAATATTGTTGTAAACAACACAGCTATTTTTATATAATATTTATATAAGCAGAGACTAGCTGGTATAGCCTCAGCGTGCACGTACACACACTACCAGGCTTCAGCGCTTTCTAAGCACAGCCTCTACAAATCAGTGCAGCAAGAAATTGTCTGCCAGGCCAGAAACTCAAGTTGGGCAGGCTGGAAAATGCCAGATGCTCTATATTTTTGGCAGTGGGTATGGAAAATGTCCTGCCAAGGTAAAGATGTAAGCAAAACCAGCTGCTATCCTGCCTGCACAAAAGCACCTCCAGCTTGTTGATTACGCGCTCAGTTGGCAGACAGGCTAACGACAATCATTTTGGAGTTTGTTCAGTTGAAGAAGTCAAGCCAAGTGCTGGAAAAGCTGGTTGCCACAGGTGCAAACAATGGCGTTGACGAGGCTCTGCGCAGTCCTTCATAACGAGGTGACAAGGTTAAAAAGCGTTCACACAGGGCGCAGGACAAACAAGGGCCTGCTGTGAGGCTGGAAGCAAGAAGCTGCAAGAGCCCCGGTAACATTTAGGAGTGAAAAGACAAGCTGAACACCAGCATGACAGAAGTAACTCAGAATATTGTAACACTGTTTGTGGATACACAAGCGCAGGGAACACCTGAGGCTCGGCAGACACAGCAGTTCTGCCTGTTTCTACTGTTCCCCCACCACAATTACAAACCAGTTTGGTATGTTAGGAGCACTTCGAAGTTCAGCTTCATGGAGACCTCTGCCTCCTGACAAGCCCCACCGGACTCTTCACCCCTGCCAAGCAAGGCTTTGCCAGTCCCTTCAATTTAAAAAAGGAGCATTTTTTCAAGTGTCTCAAAAGGCAATATAAAACCATGACAGAAGCTACTTCACACAAATTCAGCAGGAGAAAGGAGGTGGCTTGGAGAGTAAACCACCAGGAACAACCACAAACACGGGAACACATCCAAGGAATAATCCTTTCCCCCCTGCCCTTACTTCCTCAGGGTAAGTTTGGATGGTTTCCCACAGCACCTTGGAGATCAAAGCAGGAATGGTGAACGTGAGGTGAGAAGAGGTCCTGGCAAAAACCTGAACTGTTCGGGTGCTATGAACAGGGCTGTTGGGGAATGGCTCAGTACAAACTAATCCTACACCGTGAAGCAGCTCTAATGCATTGAGCCACGCTGGAAAACAGCACCCAAGTCAGGTCCTACTAATGCTGAGTAAGAACCACATACCCAGATACTGTATGTCCCCCTCCTTTGGCCAGAGAAGCCTTAATGTTCAGTCTTCAGTCAAGGCAAGGACACAGTAACGCTCTATTTCTTGACTGGAAACAACTGGCAGCAGTATGAAACACAGGACACTGATTTATTACAAGGGGACAGTACTCCTACCATTGGTCTCTTTAGTATATGTTTCTACAACGCTTAATTATACTATTCAGCTATCCTGACTTTATTTTGTTGTTTAAAATGGAAAACATCATGGTTATGACAACGGTTATGGTTTTTAAATGACAAAAATTCTTAATGTACAATTTTAATCCAAGTGCTTCATTTTAAGTAGGAAGGAACATAACGGATCCAACCATTGATAAATACAAGAGGGTTTATCTGACTCAACAACGGAACATGATTTTGTTTCCTAGTATGGGGCTGAAGGGAGTACACACACGCTCCCTTGAACTTCTGAGTGCACCATGTTCTGCCACATAAACAATCCACATCTGCATTTATTTTTGCCAGGTTTCAGTCCCTAAGAACACCTGAACTTCCCAGAGAACATAAGGGTATTTTTTGCCAGAGAAAACAGCAAAATGAGAAAAAGAATAATTTACTGATTTAACAAAAAACCAATCATGTATTTGAGAGTTAACATATACCACCAAATAGATACTTTTCCATTCTTTACTGTGCCAAAATATATTTTAAATGAGTTTCATTACTGACTGGTCATTGCTGTAACAGGTCCTTCAGTGTATGCCACACACACCAACCTCGTCATTGACTATTTTTCTCCCTCATCCCCAAATTCTTAAAAGAAAGTTTGACAGTCCTCAAGAGAGGACTTTCTGCTATTTGAAGTTAAGCTCCTTTTAACTACAGGATATCAAGATAATCTTCCCGTAAGAACGCGTTTCAATATTTCTAAGCACTGAAGGTTCGTAAAATCAAATCTCTTCTGGAGCTTAGTTGCAGTGATGTTCTCAGGATGAATTCTACGGTTATCACCCACAGTTATGTTGCTTACAGTTGCTCTGCAAAGACTTGTGCTCCACCTTCTGCCTACTCATGTCATAGGTGAAGGCAACAAAGAGTTTATAGCAAGGAGCCCTCCAGAGATAAACAGAAATATTATCTTCTAGAACAGGTTAGAGAAATTTAATTACTACAACATTTTAGTGGACAGAAGCAAAAGGAGATTTACATATAAAGTGTAAGCATCTAAACTTTAGGATAGAAGATTCAGTTAAAATTAAAGCATTTATGTTATTAAAGCATTTAAATTTTAATCTGAGAACACTCAGATAATACTGAATGCTATTATCTAAAAATCCAGAGAAAAATTCATTAAGCATACCCTGTGTTCTGGATTCAACTCGTTCTTTAAAAAAACAACAAAAATCAAAACATAACAGAATGTTAATGAACTGAATGCTGACCTACAGAAGTATCAGAATTGCTGATTCAAAGCAAAATTTAAGACCCAGTTCTTTCTGAGGATTTGTTTTGTTATGACTGTCAGCAGTCCATCACGTAGGAGTGCTTTGGCTATCATGTTATCGTTATCAGGATATATAGATGTTACTTTGCTTAGTAAGAAAGACACTGTCATTGTCTGCTTAGCTCTAAAACGCAATTAAACCAAGGTAGTTACCGAAGACGTTTCTCTACAACACAGCAAAATATTTGTTTCCCTTAAACTCTTTCAGAAGCCACCAGGATGCCAGTACCAGCTGAGCTTTGAAATTTCATGATGCAAAGTTTCTATTCAAAATATTAAACGTGCTTTTTCTAAAAATAAATTGGAGGAGAAACAGCTATTACTTGCAACATGCGTTTTCGTATCCCAACAGAGATAACAAGTTTTAGACATGCTGGTCTCAGCAAACCAACTATTTAATTGCCTTTATAGAAATCCTACAATAAAAACATTTTTAAGGCAGCTGTTGGCTAAAACATCAAAGCTCAGCTTGGACTAACATTTCTTCAATTGACTGGCTCAGCTGGGACACACAAAGCATGCAGCAGATAAGGTAAACTTCACTTAATGGCAACCCTTGGTCTAATCAAGTTTATTCTGTCAAGCTAAAAAGCAATGCATAATAAGGCGTACTGTGCTCTACAATAAACTGTTCTGGTTTGGGGGGGTCCTTTCATTAAAAAGTGCAATAAAAATTAGGGATTTCATAAACTATAAAAGGAGAATAACGCAATCTTAGCTGTGCCATACAATATACTTTCTGGTATTCAGAAAAAAATCTGTATCTGGAAAGCAGGAGTGCGCCCACACAGAATTCCCGGCTGTTGTGCACATTTGAGGGCTCTTTAGTGAAGTGTCCATTTGTACAGCAGTGTACAGCACGTCTCTGGCCTCACAACACGTACATCAAGGCTCCCGAGCCTTCCGTCACTGCACCACAGTGGAAGTCTTCCACTGAGAGGAAATGGCACAAAAAATTATCTCTATATAGATCTGGTCCCCTGCTAACTATAGTTGGGAAGAAAAATCTCTTCATATGCATCCACGGATATCTGACACAATCTGCATAGTGGGAAACAGATGTGACTCTGAATATACCTGAATATTACCATAATATTCAGCAAATTTCACAGTTCTTGCGCTTCTTTGAGTAGATCCTTACACAGGGAAAAAACCCAACACCCAGCAAGGCAGCTTAACATCTACTCATTGTTTGTAAGTATAATACCTTTATTTTCAATCTATAAACTTCACGTGTGTTTTTACACTGATGATATCCCACCTGCTCTCAGTCTAATGTTACTTTTCCTTGTATACAAGGGCTGCCTAACAAGAAGGAGACAGTGGTGCCGTTAGTCTATCCAAGATGAAATGCAACAGCTTCACCTGTGAGTTGCTAGGATCCCCAGTCCCAGCTGAATTCCCACAGTCTCACTGCAGCTCGGCCCTCAAACTGCCTTTTTTTTGTCTTCAAGCTAAATTCATTTGACAGAGGGGAAAAAAAAGAACTGATTGACAGTCCTTCCTGAAGCAAACCCCTCATGGTTGTACCACGTCTTCAGAAGAGAACGAGCAGCAAGTCAAAGTCCACTGTGGTCCCTCCAACAAAGTGCTGCTCTCCCAGGACAGACAATCAAATTAAGGGAATCTTTAACACCAAATACTAACTCAGATTTGTGACACAAAAATTAAAGTATAAAATGCAGGGAGATATCCAGTAAACCAGAAGTAGCAATTTATCAAGTAAAATACCTACAGGATCTACAGGTGGCAACAGGTCTTTTTTCTCTTGTTCATCTTCCTCTTCATCTGTGCTATATTCTTCCATTGTTTCTCCACTTGCAAAATGGATAACCCTCCTTGGAATTTTCTTCTTCTTCCCTATGACACCCAACTCCACATTCTCAAACCCTCTATCTCCATTTGCAAGTTGCTATAAAGAAGAAAAAAAAAATCATTAACTCAAGTACATGCTTCTGGAACTGGAAGTGTTTCCCCTTAGAAAATTTCATGAGATATTTAAAATAGATTGATTAGCATAGATGATGGACATTTGCAAGAGCTTGGCTGTAAGTAAAAGATAAGCCTGAAACATCATTATTTGCAGATATGTAAAAATGGATCCCTTCACTAAAAATAAGAAGGTAAGCGCCTTCAGTTCAGCATGGACAGGTGGTATTAAAAGCATCTGTTCTGAAAGAGCACCGTGTTACACAGGAGTTTCTTAGCAGGACAATTTTCTTTAAGTAATTTGAGGGGCACATAACTGTTTAAATTTAAAAGTATCGTTGGTTTCAGAATGAATATCTGGTGAAATTAATCAAGTAGTTCATAGGCTGTAGCCATCTCTGCAAGCTTACACAGACATCTCCAGCACAGGAGAGAACTGAATGAAGGACAACTAAGCAGCCAGGCTCAAGCTTTAAAAAGATGCATCGAGGAATCTGCCCCTGTGGGCTGTCGTCAGCAATCCCCATCAGTACGAGGGACCATGCTAAAAGAACAACACGTAGTTTTGTTGCTAAGGTCATATAAAAGGAGCAGTACAATGTCTGGTTTTGTTCTTCAGCTGCTGAATATTACAATGCAGTCTTTGGATCACAAGCACTAAAAAAATATACTTCTAGTTCAAAGGCCAATCAATAATTCTTTAGGCTAGTAACTCCTGCTGCCAGAGAATTTCAGTGAGCTTTTGTGTTGTATCTGTCAAAACAGAGCCTTGGTAGAGCTCTTAGATACTACTGCATCAAATGCATAAAACTGTTCTGAAAACACTTCTGTCACGCCGAGGAGGACACAGAGGTTAGGACACACCAGCCACATGTTTTTAACACACCACGCAGGTTTTGAAAAATGTACGAGCTCACGTAATTTGAAACCTTGTGGTCAGGAATGAGATGTGCGTACGCGTACACAGAAATCACGTTGCATAAAACGGGCACATTCCAGTTTTTGACTTCTTGCCTGTGCAAACCCAATGGTCTCCACAGATCACAATTCAAAATTATTAATAAAAATACATATTTTATGACATAGTTATACAAAATCCCTTAATCATTGCAAGCACAGCATCACCATTCCCACCTCTTCTGCTAGAATACATAAACCAGCTTTGCAACACAAACAGGCTTGGTAAACTGGGAAAGGCAGAGAGAGGGGCAGGAGGGGGCCGTGGGGAGCAGAACAGCTTCCTTCAGTCCCGACAACAGATTCTTCTCCTGCCCACAGAGAAGAGGGAGGGAAGGTAAAGACCACGTGCTGACAGTGTCGAGAGAGAGCGCACACTCATCATCTCCCCTGGTCCTCGTACCACCGCTTCTCAAAACTGCAAGTCATTTCAGCTTCCCCTAGCATTTCTTTAGCTACCACGGCACATCTCGGGTGTTTTCCTGAATCAAGTGGCAAGCTTTCAGTGGGGTAATGCAGCTGAAACAGCATTACATTTTCACACAGAATTACATTTGCATGTAGAAAGACAAAACTGACTAGCCATGTCCCAGCAGACTCTCTCTGCTGCGTATCCACCTTGGGAACAGCGCAGGAGCAGAATAGCAAAGCTACAAAAAAAATGAATGCTGAAAACAGCAAAACAACCTAAGTGCAGGGAGCGCTCCTTGCTGCTATAAAAAGCAGGCGCCACTCACTGTGACTCAGTTCTGTATTTTTGGGGGCAAAGAGCACCAAAGAATCAGCCTTTCACGAAAATTTCATGCTCCTTTATTGGCATCGTACAATGATGCCATTTTCCACGTTTAGTCACAGTGCTGAAGAGCACCGTTTCTTGCACCACAGCATCACAAATACTACTGCGATTAGTAACAGCAAGCAACATGAGCCTCCTCTCAGAGCTCCTCTAAATGCACAGTCTCTCGTTCTGATCTTGGCTCGTTTAACTCAAACACTTCAAACATTTTAACTTTGAAAAAGATTGTAGTTAATATTTAAAGTATAAAAAGCAGGCTTTAATTCCCTGCACACCCATCCCACACTCCACTTACACTACCTACAGCAAGCAGCTCCACGTGGCTGGTGCTGGTACCAAAGCTTCAGACAAATGCAGTAGCTCAACACAGTAAGGATTCATCAAGGAGTGAGAAATCCGATTCCCTTAGTAATCTGGTTCAGAGTCCTAAATTATTAAATTAAATAATACGTATCAGCTGCTGCTTTTGTTATTACCTAGTCAAACCTGGATGCGGGTTTTAGTCATCACTGTAGCATCCGTCCTTTTCATTTTTACATTCACAACACCAATAAAAGGCAACCCTCCCAGCTGCAAGCAGAAAGTTCAGCACCTCTAAATTATCTTTCCAAAACTGTGGCAATGCAGATATACTCTAGAGTTGGCAGCTACGCTCACTTTATAGCTGAAACTTTACAGTATCTCCTCTTTGAGGCTTTACATTTTTCATCCCCCTTTACAAATTTGATCAAGAAGTTGTTACAAAGATGATTCTTCTACTCCATGGCTTTGGTCAGGCTGCCACCTCATTTTTTTCCAGAGGCTCATCCCTCTCCAACACATTATACGGGTCTTGAAAGACTCCGCATTTGTCTTAACCACATGCCACAATTATTTACTTCGGCTTCTATTCCGGCAAGTGTCAGACACGGAGAGGCCAGTCGCCCGTGCGCCTTCGCCACACTAGCTAACACTCTTCAGGTACTCGGCAAACGCTGTAAAGTGACTTCCTTTTCCTTTTAGATGCTCTCTTGGAATTTCTCTTGCCTTTATGGCACCCACACAAACCTTGCCTGTCAGGAAGCCAGCGTCTGAATCTGCGGCTGCTTGGTCGCCCTCCTTACAGCCACTCTCTTACCTCACCCGTTGGCCAGGAGCAGGGAGGGCAGGGCACGTTTTGACAGTGTTAGTACAACACCCAGCACAATGGAATTTCAGTCCACATCCAAAATGCCAAAATAAATTAACTACAATTAAGGATGAGGTGTGCCAGCACACCTGCAGGTGAGCTAGGAAAGCTCACACAACTAACACCAGGTGATGCAATAACGCCAAGTTTCATCAAGGAGAGGAAGAATAAAAGCAAAAAGCGACAGGGAGAGCAGACTGCTCACTTGGGCATCTTTCAACCTGTGGGACTCAGGTACCCTCACGCCAGCTGACGACCCAAAGCATTCCAGTCTGCGGCGTCCGCTCTCCCTCAGCAAGACGAGGAGCTCGGTCTGTACAGACCTGCTGCCCGCTAACAGCGGACAAGAAGTACTCCCACCCGTGCTGTCTCGCCTGCCTTGCTCCTCTCGCTCGCGGTACTTCTTCTGGCTAGGGGTTGTTTCTTTGGCGGGGGATGGGGTGTTTGATTTAAATTTTTCATATTGCCTGACTTCCCACCCTCGTGTCTCAGCTGTAGTAAAGCAGAAAGAGAAGCCAACAAAACGACCCCGCGACGGGACAGCTGCTCAGACCGGACGCCCCCGAACCGCGGCACTGGGAACGGCCCCGCGCAACGCCCGGCGGGTGGCCCAGCTCCCACGGACACCGGCACCGGCGGGCCCCGCCACCGAGCTCCCAGCGCGGCGGGCAGCGGACGCCCGGCTCCACGTCACGTTCACCGGGCTCGGCTGTAATTACAGAGCGCCGGGCGGGCGGGCGGACAGGCCTCCTCCCCCCACGCCCGCCCGGGGAGGGTCAGGCCCCGGGCCGCCACCCGCCCCCCGGCCGGGCCCCAGCGCCG
>Ga0065711_1002659_pt1 | contig 32331 bp, 24 predicted proteins | sample Hoacrofraction12_FD_59098 | JGI IMG/M metagenome (GOLD analysis project Ga0065711, IMG submission 59098) | Hoatzin crop microbial communities from Cojedes, Venezuela - Epithelial fraction 12 v2 (version 2) | ecosystem: Host-associated > Birds > Digestive system > Esophagus > Crop | place...
TGGGGCCTCACCAGGGCAGTGTAGAGGGGAAGGAGAACCTCCCTCGTCCTGCTGGCCACACTCCTCCTAATGCACCCCAGGATGCCATTGGCCTTCTTGGCAACCAGGGCACACTGCTGGCTCATGGTCAACCTGTCGTCCACCAGGACACCCAGGTCCCTCTCCACAGACCTGTGTTATTTAGAAAGGCAGAGGAGATCATCAGAATTTTTGCTTTTGTCCTTGAAATGTGAATCATTATTTATTAATTGCTGACTTGACATCACATTATTTACTTGACCACATTCAAAATATGCTACAAACTGATAATTAACTAATAAATTATTAAATATTTTATATTGGGTTGTCAGCAAAACAAACAGTTAAATATTTTTGAACTCGAAGGGCTCAGATTCTTTGTACAGCTCTCATAGGTTTCCCTATTGTCATGGTTTAGCCTGGCTGGATGCCAAGTGCCCACCAAAGCTGCTCTGTCACTCCCCTTCCTGAGCTGCACAGGGGAGAGAAAATATGATGAAAGGCTTGAGGGTTGAGATAAGGACAGGGGGAGATCACTCACCAATTACCATCATGGGCAAAACAGACTCAACTTGGGGAAATTAGTTTAATTTATCACCAATCAAATCAGAGTAGGATAGTGAGAAATAAATCCAGATATTCAAGCACCTTCCCCCCGCCCCTCCCTTCTTCCCGGGCTCAACTTTACTCCTGTTTCTCTCCCTCCTCCCCCCGAGTGGCACAGGGGGACGGGGAATGGGGGTAACGGTCAGTTCATCACACGTTGTCTCTGCTGCTCCTTCCTCCTCAGGGGGAGGACTCCTCACACTCTGCCCCTGCTCCAGCGTGAGGTCCCTCTCACAGGAGACAGTTCTCCACAAACTTCTCCAGTGTGAGTCCTTCCCACGGGCTGCAGCTCTTCATGAACTGCCCCAGCGTGGGTCCTTCCCACGGGGTGCAGTCCTTCAGGAACAGGCTGCTCCAGCATGGGTCCCCCACGGGGTCACAAGCCCTGACAGCAAACCTGCTCTGGCGTGGGCTCCACTCTCCATGGGTCTGTAGGTCCTGGCAGGAGCCTGCTCCAGCACAGGCTCCCCATGGGGTCACAGCTTCCTTCAGGCATCCACCTGCTCTGGCGTGGGGTCCTTTCCATGGGCTACAGGTGGAGATCTGCTCCACCGTGGACCTCCATGGACTGCAGGGGCACAGCCTGCCTCACCATGGTCTTCATCATGGGCTGCAGAGGAATCTCTCTGCTCTGGCACCTGGAGCATCTCCTCCCCTTCCTTCTTCACTGATCTTGGTGTCTGCAGAGTTGTTTTGCTCACGTATTCTCGCTCCTCTCTCCTGCTGCAGTTTTTTACCCCCTTCTTAACTATGTTATCACAGAGGTGCTACCACCATTGCTGATGGGCTCAGACTTGGCCAGCAGGAGGTCTTGGAGCCGGCTCGTGTTGACTCTGTTGGATATAGGGGAAGCTTCTCACATCTTCTCACAGAAGCCACCCCTATAGGCCCCCCTGCTACCAAAACCTTGCCACACAAACCTATAGACATTCATCCCAGTAGAACGGAACAAGTTAGTAGAAGGAAGTAATCAACTGGATTCCTTAGACTAATTTATTACTTAGTCAACATAAAGTGTCTTGTTGATGCGAGTGACCAATTTCTGCACTTCACATCCATTATAGCAGTACTAACATCTATTCATCTACTGCTGCTGGTACTATCCTCATTCTTTCCACACAGAAAAACAAAAATCCTCCTGAAATGTTCAGGTCCAGTGCTCTTGTTCCATCTCTTTCAGCTTCTCAAATCCTACTTCTGTGACAGCACTTACTGAAAAATAGGTGAGACCTCTGAATGCCTGTCTAACAGGATCCTGAACTGTTTGAACCATTTTTCCATGCTTTCGCGCTTTCAATTGGCTAATGATTGTTTAGATTTTCAGTGCTTTGGGTTGGCGGATATCGGTTTGGAAAGTGCTTAGTGCATTGTGGTTAGTTTTGTTTTTGTAATATTTTTTGTTTGTTTTTCTTCAGCCGATCAGGTTCACGCCCTCCTACTCCTCAAAGTGACTCAGAATTAGTCAGTAAACCTATGGACCGAAGTGGACTGAAGAATAATCCCCACATGCACTGGGCATGGGGAGAGCTACCTCAGGCTGCAAAGGTATCCAACGTAATATGATTAATTCCTGCTAGCATTTATTGTGTTTATACATGTGGTTATTCTGTTGCGGACTGCTGAAGAGGAAATCAATCCCATTCTTACACAAAATTGCAATGTTTTATGTAAGAGAATTGCATCTTGTTCCTTAGGAGGCAAAGTACCTTGTGCCATGGATGTTCTCAACACCAATGACATACAGTAGAAAATGAAGAAGTAACTAAGACCTAGTCTTGTAAAAGCTAGAAGCTTAAATAACATAAAATCAAACCTTTGGTAAATCACTGAAATTTGTAAATGATCTGAGATGGAAATTAGGTGCTTGGTGTTAGCAGTGTGATTCACAAGAAGTAAAATCAGTTGCCCGAGTACATAGGCATCTGGAAACACCTGCAGTTCTGTATCTCTGCATGCCCAGGCTTGCTGTTCTCTTGGCTGAGCTGACTGGCTTGGTGCCTGTTCCCTGCCTGAAGCCATTTGGCCCAGTTAGACGGCAGGATCTGTAGTGTGCCAGCAGCATTGTCTCCATGCTGCATGGTAGCCTTGTGCAGCTGACTACACTGCAGGCCAGTCAGGTACTGGCCGGCTCCTTATGACAGCTGTGGAGTCAGAGCATTCATACGTAAAAGGGGAGACCAAGAGCTTACGCCTCCCCAGGGGGTGAGAAATAAAGGTCAGGTTCCAGTGGCGTATTGCAGCGATGGGGGCAGGGATGGTGCAGGGTTTGGCCCCTTCTGCTGAAGGCTGGCTCCTCTGCAGAAAGGGCTGCATGAGTGATGGAGTCAGGAACAGTATAAAGAAACAAAATTCCTGCTTTGCAGGCCAGGGAAGTGGGTATCCTCCTCAGAAGGAAGACTTCTGAATTCTGGTGGTGGCACCAGAGTTACAATGGCAATATTATAATTTATCTTTAATTCACTGTTGGTAGCTGGTGACAAAAACAGGAATGGGAATCCAGAGTTCTTAAATTCTTCAGAGTAACTCTGACCTCTTCATTAGTAGGCTAAAGATGAGCTGTCTCATCACCTCTGCATTATTTTCCTCATGTATATTACAAGAAAATTGGGAGCTATTTTCTGTACATACAGAACTGATTTAAGTGCACAGGTCCAGGTAGGAGTTTCAAATTGACATTTCCAGTCTAGAATCTAGGGTTTCCTCTTAGTAGATTCGGGTGTTTCATTTTTATCCCAGTCACACAGCCTGGTGTGTATTGCAGACCTTATTCCTGGAGGCTTATCATAGAATCATTTTCCCTCTGCAGTCCCTGTCTGTGTCCCTAGCCAAGCTATTCAGAGTTGATCTGGCCATACCTGAACTGAGAGTTATGCTCTGGATACTGTTGATCTTCATGTAAGAGTTTGTTTGCTATGACGTGAAGGTTATAGGAGCTATATAGCTGCTGCTGTAGGAGTTGAGCTCCCCTCTGTAAGTACACCTCCTGTCCCAAACTCAGAAGATCTAGAATTGTTCCTATAAAGTGATTTAAAATCTAAATCTGGGGTATAGATGAATGACAGTGTACCCGTCCTGGTCCCTGAGAGCATCCTGATTGTGTAAGGACTCCAGTGTCTGCTCCCTTCTCGTGTTTGTTGGAGTTACCTTTGGAAGAAAAGCTAGGATTTGTGCAGGAAGGGAGGATGGCAGGGTGGGAGCTGTGATGTGCTCCTGGGCAGGTGAGTGGGAAATGTAGACTTCAGATCACATTGCAGAACAAATCTTTCCTGGGCCCAAGATACAGATGAATTTTGTGCAAGCAAACGCATAGCAGAGAGGTCTTTTGTATGCTGTAGTCCTTGCCTCAGTGAGTGGTGGCTTTCTGGTGTAGTTGGTTACCTTGAGAATCTGATCTCACTGGAGTGAACAGAACAGGTTAAACTCCAGCTGTTGCATTTTTTAAGAGCTTTTCTGTATAGCAGTCTGTTTATTTTTCCTCACAGGCCAGTTCTCTGCTCAAAGCAAAGGAACCCAGTGTGGTGGATGTAAATCCTTCTGAAAGCACTCACTTTCGGGTCATCCAAAGTGCTCCTGTAGAGGAGTTTAACACTGTGTCTCCTCTGCCTGCCCTTGGACAAGCAGATGCAGCAAGTGCTGATGAAAGTGAGCCCTTAGCAGCCGAAACAAATAAGCCAGAGACAGAGTCTCCAGGAGCAGCTGCACCACCGTTGCCTGCCAATGAAGAAATAAAACAAGCTGCAACTTGCTCAGCCCAACCAGCTGGCAAGACAGATTCCCCTTCCAGAAAGAAAGGTAAAGCTGTTGATTCTACACTTTTATAGGTATGATTTTGTCTTTAAATTTCATGGTGATAAAGCACCTCATTGTCATATAAATTAATCCGTGTCCTGAAGGCACTTTCAGATCTGGAAGGGAATAAGCTTTGGAAATAACCTTCAAAACCTCAGCTGTGCAGCAGACTGTTCACAGGAGCCATGTAGTAAGATAGAAGGTTCTCCTTAGTCTGGGTTTTTTGGCAGCTCTGTGTATATGAGCAAGACTGCAAAACTTGCTCCAAATTCATCCATATTTGACAGATTCAGCGTGGTACAAGCACGCTGTAGACTAGCTGGTTCACCTACTCTGACTGCTTTCTGAGTAGTTATGTGTTGCTGGTAATTGTGGAACCTCTCTACTCTGATACAAAGTGGTAGTACACCTTTTGCATATGCAACAGATTTGCCATAAAATAAGGTGCTTTTGTTTCACGTGAGCAATTTCAGTTCTAAGAGGTACAGGTCCTGTCCTGAATTTGTGAAATCTAACTCTGTCTGCTTTTCCACTTCTTATTTCTGGGCACTGTATCCATGGTATTTTATAATAAGGATTGCAATCTTCACATGAAATTTATTTGCTTAAGAATACTATGTTCTAGAGCTCTGATTATTCTGTAATTTGTAAGGCCTATATAAGCCTAGTTTGTGCAGCTGCTTTTTAATCAGTAAACACAAGTTTCTTAGCCCCTTCCTCACGCATTCTGCTGTCTTTGAAGACAAAACTGACAGTGTTGCTCTGCTTACTATTCAGTCCTTACATAACTTTTTTTGCTGATTGCTTTCTGGATGTTTGATGTTGGAAACTGGGACAGTGAGAAGTTGTGGGTTTCAGAATGAATTCCAAACTAAGTTTTGGCCTTAGAGTGGTTACTCGTCCAGATGTACCAGCAACAACAGGACAGCAACAACTGTGTGTTGGCACTAGCGAAAGACCAAGGAGAGTTGTCTTGGTCCCTGCAGTGGTGCGTGTGCACACAACAAATCATCAGCTGAATGTGCTAAACAGTCAGCTGTCTCCATAACAAGCCAGGTATAGTGCATTAGTGACTATAGTATAGTCTGTTGTGTTATTTCCCTTTTGCAAGGGGGAATTGAAGATTAGTTCTTGGACATTAAATGCTCTGATTGCCTTGCTGTGATAATAGGCCTATGGAACTACTCAGAAAGTTTTGCTTTTGCTGTTTTCCTACAGTGACCGTCGACTTATAATTCCTGGTGGTTTTATCTGGGTTAGGGAGGCTTCAGCGTATCTCAAAACCAGTCCTCTGCTGCCCTATTTTGTGCATTCAGAGTCTGAATGATGTATATGAGCAACTCATTTTGACATTTTTGGCAGTACCATTTTATACAAATATAGTTTGCAAAGTGTTAGAACTCGTCTGGTTTCTCAATCTTAAAATGAATAGTTAAACAGTAATAACAGTTCTGGCTTGTTACTCAGAGAATGCTCATTAATAGGCTTATTTGTGCCGTCCCTTACAGACAAACGAAGCCGGCATCTTGGTGCTGATGGTGTCTATTTAGATGACCTCACTGACATGGATCCAGAAGTTGCTGCACTTTACTTCCCCAAGAAGTATAAGTCCTTTTCTTCTATGTTTACTATTTAAAGAGCTCTTGTCACCTTCCAGATTTAGATAAAACTCTTCATTGCCAACCAGATGAGACCTCTTTTTCAGAGTCCAAGCAAAGGTGAAAGCAGAAGGAAAATAATAGAGAGGAACATTAGAGCTTTTGGAAGGCGCTGCATTTGGGCCTGAGAAGTGTGCTTGAAACTGATGTTCTATTTTGGTCAATTAAGCATCATATATTGATTGTGGATTGTTATGTAATGTACGCTGATGTTTGTGAGTGTTACTTGCATGCCCTGGGAGAGCAATTGGCCTTGGGATATATTTATCCCCATGTCCTGGCTAATTACTGTGAAGAACATATCTTACTGTTAACAGTATTAGCACAAAATTATTGCTCTAATATTGTTCTGTTTTGGTTGATCACCTATAAATATGAATGCTAGAAAATAATTTTTGGAAGATGAACGACAAATTTATTTATGAAAATACTGCACCCTGAACATACAATTTCCAGCCTATTCCAGTCTTTATTAGAGCCACGTATAACGCTTATAGTCCTCTTTCCACATCATACTCTCGTCATTTGACTGAAGTCATTGAGCAATAACTAAAGTAACTTGCATGTTTTCTTTCTCTTGCTTAAACTCAACTGTTGTAATATTAGCATTTCAAGAAAACTGAGAAAGGTTTGTAATAGGGAGAAAAAAGTTGTATTGAAAATTGCTTTCTCAAATGCATTCATATAAATCTGGAATGGAAAGTACAGTGTGATGAGCCTGCACTTTGTAATAATGGTCTCATCTATATGCAGATTTTAAGTGGGTACAGTGATTTATCATTTCTTAAAATTTTAATCTTAGTAGTTTGTATGTAGAGTATTTATATATATATATATATACATGACACATACACGTCCTTTGATTTGCGTTTAGCTATCAGTTTATGTAATTAATATAAATTAAATAATCACAGAATCACAGAATAGTAGGGGTTGGAAGGGACCTCTGTGGGTCATCTAGTCCAACCCTCCTTATTCTTGTGTCTGTGGGAATAGTTCTACTAGTATAAACTCTGCTTATAGTAGCATTATTTTATCTACTAAGGTTATACAGTTTATTTTCTTATTTCTCCTACCTCTTGTAAATAAATGAAGCTGTAATTCTACATGCCTAGCTTAGACAAGTAAGTAGAAGCAATCTAATACTTGATGGTACATGAGTCCTATACTACTTTGTTTAAATTTTATGGCAAATCGAAGCAAATTTCTTCCCCCCCCCTTCTTTTTCCTAAGTGTGTGTCAGATCTGAATGGTGCTTGTTGAAGAGAGTGAATTTGGGAATGAATACGTGAAGACTGAATTCCTGTTTTTTTTGTTTTCCAGTGGGGATAATGTCCAAAGCAAGACCATGAGCGACGTGGGGCCACGGTCTGCCAGCCAGTCTCCGCAGTCTGTCGGGAGCTCAGGTGTTGACAGTGGAGCTGAAAGCACCTCGGATGGAATTCGAGATTTGCCCTCCATTGCCATTTCTCTCTGTGGAGGCCTTACTGACAGCAAAGAAATAACCAAAGGTACAGAGTGATTTAAGGAATTACAGGCATGTGCCATCAGCCAGGTTTTAGGATCCTAGATTGGGGAAGCAGTGCCCTCCTGTGGCTGCACTCAAGAATGTGTGGAGAACATAAATACTGTCCCTGTAGTGATAAGTTTCCTAGAATTTTTCATACTTAAAATAGTAGACTTCTGTAGTACTTATTATTATTAACGCATTTTAACAACCCACTATATACTAAACTTTTTAAAAAGTATTTTATTGGTATTTTTATTTCCTGATAGTACTACGTTTTGTGTCACAGTAGTGTTAACGGTACTTTTGCTGCTTGGTACGGTATCTAGCTAGGAAGTTCACAGCTGTCAGTGTCAGGAATGAAAAAGGTGGTCTGTAAATGGGGACACTAGGAGGGGGAGTTGGAAACTTTAACCTGACTTTCTGCTCTACCTCCAATTTCTTGTGTGACTTTTAGATGAATCATTTGCAATGGTCAGTGCCCTAAACTTCTAACTACATAACATGAAGGTAAATGTGTTAAGACTTCAACTTTCTCCAATAATATGGTGTCCTAAAATCATGTGAGCTTGATGCTGCACTGATTGCTGTTCAGAAGCTAGTTATTAAAACACTTCAAGTATATTGTGATTTACTGAAGTTGTACTGTTGTCTGAATCACTTTGAAATTACATAGATTTTGTGAAAGGAGTCACAGCCAGTGGAAGGGGTATTTATTCATAGACATTTTCACTTTGCTGTAGGACTTACAGCCAGAAACTTCACAATCATTTGTGTGTTTACATATACGTTGAGCCCATTAGTTCCTGCTCCTAACTTGGATGGAGGATCAGTGAAAGGCATGACAAAGTACTTAAAGCAATTCCTTGCCTTGCTTGGAGGCCTGATTCTCCTCCCTCACCGTTCCATCCCTGAGCTTTCACTTAGCTTGTATTTTGAGCAGGACAGACACCCAGCAGTGAACAAAGAAACCCTCAGCACCTGAGATTGAGAGTCTCTGAACATCTTGTTTCGATATTACTGCTAATCTCAGCACCCTAGTAATGAATGGCTGACCCAGACTGTGAAACCTACATGACAGACATCCTAAGAGGTTTAGGGTGGCCCATCCCAGACATCTATAAATGCATGCTTTACATATGTAATTTTTTCCCCCCACAGAAGAATTCTTAGAACATGCAGTAACATATCAGCAGTTTGTGGATAATCCTGCTATCATTGACGACCCTAACCTAGTGGTTAAGATTGGAAATAAGTAAGTATATTTCAGGAAAAAAATATTTTACTGTTGTAACAGAAACACTTCAGTGCATTAGATCAGTTTAACCATAGCTGAAAAATAGGTTTTGAGCATTCATAGCTTAGATTCATCCAGTAAGAGCCAACTGTCTAGTGAATTCAGGCTCTTCTAGTTACCTTTCCTCCTTTAAATTGAGAGCAAAGAGCAGTTTCATATGACCCGTTCCATCTGACACAATTTGAGTTTCAAGAAGTTAACATTAAATGCTAATAGTGTATTTGCACTCAGTTGGCAGAGTAAAAACTAAGTAGGATGTGAACTTGCTAAGGCTTACCCTGAGCCAGTCTGAATAATTAATATTTACAGGGATATGGCAGTCTACTTGCAAGCACTCTGTACCCAGCAGTTTGTGTGTATATATTGAATATTTTGCTAATATGCCTCTATGAAGGCATTGCTTTTCAAGACTTGTCAAACTTCACCTACCAAGTATGAAACTTCTATTTCTGCAAGGCTAAGTTGTTATTTCATATGTTTATATTGCTGGCAGCAGTGCAGCACTATGGTCTATGGCAGATGCAGCTTTTTGCAGGATGTTTTAACTTGAGAGCTCCTTGCAACTGGCATACAGTGTTACGGAGTAGAGGAGAGATCATGGCATGGTGATACACTTAGAGGTTAGGCTACCCTTAGTCACAGACAGTGCTCATACAAATCTGGCATGCCTGGTGCATCCTGGTGTGATAGTACTGCGTGTGTTATGGCCTCATACCTGGTCCTCTCTGTGGTCTGAGGTGAGTCACTTAGTAGTTCTCAGAATTTGATGGTGATGTTTACCTGCCTCCTGATTTGTTGGGAAGAGAGGAGTACTTAGGATCTTACTGTCATGTTCTCTGGATGTCATGCGAGCTTCAGCTTCCCTGGACAGATGATAATACTGTATTTGTCCTATTCTTTTTAACAAGAGTTGACCCATGTTCAGCACATAATAGCAAAAGCTTGGCATACTACAGACTAGGCCCCTAACTTTTGTGTAGTTCCTTGATGGAAATACAGTGAAAATAGCTTGTAAATAGTGTAGCTCTTGCTATGATAATGAGGTACAGTAAGGACATGAGGAATGTATGACAAACACCATTTTTACCTAAGGACCTAGCTTCTGTTGCGTATCTTGAAAAGTATATGCTGTAAATACCTGTGAACACACTGTGGAGTAAGGTGGGTCTGCTGTTACTGGTGCAGGCCAGAGTTTGACATGTGCTGAAGAGGCTTCACGGCTTTAAGCTGCCAGATGATAAAAACTAGGTAGATTGTGACCCTGCTTCGGCAGGGGGGTTGGACTAGATGACCCACAGAGGTCCCTTCCAACCCCGAACATTCTGTGATTCTGTGAATTGAAACCTTGGGATTGCAAAAATGCAGTAATCGTCTCTTGCATGCCCAGGTACTACAACTGGACAACAGCTGGTCCCCTTCTGCTGGCAATGCAGGCATTCCAGAAACCTTTGCCAAAGGTGAGATTGAACGTGAAGGTTGGTCAGAGGAGTTGTGACATTCTGCCATTTATTAAGGCAGGGAGGAGGGTTGTTGTACAAAAGGATCCACGCATCAGTAATACCTGTCCATACATAACCATTCAACTAGCTTATACTAAGGGCTAAATCAGCAAGACTAAATTTAGTCTGTCAATAGTGTTTATTTGCTAGACTAAAATCATTACAAATATTTTGAAGGAGGAAAACTTCATGTTTTCCTTCATTAATGTGGATTGTAAACATAAATTGTATTGACACATGTTAGTTATTGCTGTAGCTGAATACTTGGTGACTGCTTTCCATTTTATCTGTATATAGCATGTATTAGCAAATAAAAATAGAGGCCAGAAATTTTAACCTCTGTGAATAAGCTTTAACTACTAGATAAGGAAGGCCTGTAGCTTGCTGGTTTTCTGTTTCTCGGTTGGTTGTTCATAGCTAACCCAAGCCGGTAGTGGCAGATAGCTATGACTATGTGACAGCTATATATGTTGGCTTATATTAAATCCATTGATGAACTTAGTCCAATTCCACGTGACCTGGTGCCACATAGATGCTCAGGACAGAAATACACACTACTGTAAAAGTATGTAAAGAAGTAGTATCACCATTGACATTATTTTGTATCCTGGTTAGCCATGGGTTCAGTAAATTTTGGAACCTAAACTTTTCATCTGCCGTTTGCAGCACTTCACATGCCTTTGGGTTTAATCTGTGTGAATTCAAATGCTATCTCTATTGCCACGAGTGTGGAATAATAATTTCTTCAAAGCCCAGAATATTCTCTACTACTGCGTTCTTTCTTAGTGCCACATTACCTGTGTATACAATCATGCATAGGTGCACTGTAGCATCCCAGTATAAAGTAAATTGATCCTAGAAGTCCCAAACATCTTGTAGACCTGGCTTGAATTTCAAGGATGTCACAAAGCCAGGTGTTTTGTGCTTTACTGCAAATACTCTAGCAATCATCAAAAGTGGGATTCATCTCATGGAACTCTGATGCCTACAGGAGGTGTATAGTTACCCTACTTTGTATTTGTTGGGCAGTTCCACAGGGTGATTCAGACCTTGGTAGGCGCCTGTTGGGTCTTCAATGGCAATAGAGATAATGCAAGGTAACTGCATTTTTAATTGTGCACTTTGGTGTCTGAGCCGGATGTTCTGAGTTTTGCCTAGAGTGGGTAAATGGAAATAATTGATATGAAATACTTTTGCTGTTAAGGGAAATGGCAATTTTTCAACAGCATTATGGTTACTCCACTATTCATATAGTTTATCATTTATTCATATAGGTTATCAGTTAAGAAAAGCCTTCTGTGAGTGCGACGTTCAATGTGTTCATTTTTTTAATGGTTAACTTCTGTTCTGAATGCTGTTGACTTTCTAGGCAGTGCAATTTCAATGTAGTGGAGAAGCCAGTGTACATAGTTGGAACAGTCTGTATTATTGGGAAGCTTTACTTGGCTGAACTGTATCTCTGAAACTAAAATTACTCATTTATGCTACCAGTCATCCTACTAGTTTTCTTAATTAGAGTTTTGATTTGCTGTGATAATGGAATTAAGGAATTGAAATACTGAGATACTTTATCAAAACAGGCTTTATGAAGTTGTTGAAAACTGGAGTTTTTGCAAAAAGATCACTCATGTTCTGCAAAATACACTTAATCACATGTCTAACTGTAAACGTGAATTATCTCACTGAAAGTCAGTAGGATGCCTGCTTGATGTTGTCCATGTGTTTGAGAACTTCCTTAAATTATAGCTGCTGTTCTTAACAGTGGCATTATGTTCTCAGTAGCTCCATCTGCTCCTTGTCTTTCTTACTTTGTTTAAAAAAGTTCTCAGCTTATTTGTTCAACTTTATTCCTCTGTCATTTCTTAATTTTCTCATATACTTTAGATGGTATAGTGAAGAGAACCTATGGAAAACTGGGAAAAGGGGTGTATTGTCCCATACAATAGCTGAACTCAGCCCTCTCAACTGCGAAGAGTTCTTGGAATCATTGATTACTGATTACACAGACAGAGCTGCTGAAAGGAGAGGGTGCTGTGCACAGCTTGGACCTTTCTCCTGGGGCAGGGATAGGTGGCAGACCTGCCTGCTGAAGGTGTGTCCAGGGGGAGGAGCTCCTGCAGCAGGTGCCTGAGCAGCAGGAGGTGGTGAGAAGGCTGCAAAACATCAGGGAGACTGAGAAGTAGATGGATAGCTGGTTCCAAGTGCAGTCTGCAGTGGACCCACAGCCCATGGCCAAACAGCCAAAAACTCCCCCACCGACACACACACAAGGGAAGGCCCAATAATGTAGAAGAATGGAAGCTTGCAACGACAAGGACCAGCAGGAAGACTTCCCCCAAAGCCTGAGGTGCCCTTGCAGAACCGCTTCTCTGCTCTGCAGGCTGAAGAGGAAAGACGTCGGGAGAGACGCTGGAGCCAAGTGATGCAGCCCTATCTGCTCTCCATGTACAACCAATGCAACTAAGAAAAGGTGACAGGTGATAGTAGTAGGCGACTCTCTCCTGAGAGGTACCCAGGCACCCATATGCCAACCTGACACAGTCTGTAGAGAGATGTGCTGCTTACTGGGGGCTCGTAGCAGGGATGTCACTGAGAGACTACCAAGCCTCATACAGTCCGCTATTTGCTGCTGTTGTTTCTTGTGGGCACCAGTGATACAGCCAGGAGCAGTCTGAGGAGTATGAAGAAGGGTTACAGAGACCTGGGAGTGGTGGTAAGGGAATCTGGAGTGCAGGTAGCTTTTCAATCAATCCTCCTGGACAAAGAGAAGGGGTTTGAAAGGGCCAGTCGGATGTGGCAAATCAAGAAATGGTTACAGGACTGGTTCTACAACCAAGACTTCAGCTAGTTAGACCATGGAACTCGCTTTCGGAAACCTGGTTTAATGGGGGCTGATGGGGTCCAACGGTCAGAGAAGGGGAAGAGCATCTTCAGTCATAGGCTTGCCGAGCTGGTGAAGAGGCCTTTAAACTAAAGTTGCCAGAGGAGGTGAACCTCAGTCCATCCCACTGCTACCACTTTGATGCTGGTCCCAGCAGCAGATGCCCAGAACCTGGAGAAGGATCACATGTCAGCATGAGAGCACCTGAAGAGCAGCACAAAGGAATTCCAGCCTCTCCAGCCAGTAAGTGAGCTCCATCGGGGGCCCAACTTAAATGCCTTTGTGCAAATGCATGCAGCATGGGAGAGACGTGCGCACACCTGCTGGGCTATGATCTTACTGGCATCGTGGAGATGTGGTGGCATGGGTCCTATCACTGGAGTGTTGGAATGGAAGGATACAGGCTCTTTAGGAAGGACAGGCAGGGGAGATGAGGAGGGGGTGTTGCGCTCTGTCAGTGCCTGGCTGGAGTGCATGGAGCTCTGCCTGGGGATGGATAAGGAGCTGATGGAGAGCTTATGGGTCAGGATTACAGGCAGGGAAGGGACAAGTGACATCACAGTGAGAGTCAGCTACAGGCCACCTGACCAGGAAGATGGAGCAGATGAGGCCCTCTATAGACAGATAGGACCAGCCTCACGTTCACAAGCCTTGGTCCTTATGGGGGAATTCAACCACCCTGATATTTGTTGGAGGGACAACACAGCAGGGTGTAAGCAATCCAGAAGGTTGTGTTGATGATAACTTCCTTTGCCAAGTGATAGAGGGGTGCATGAGGAGAGGTGCTATGCTTATTCTCACCAACAAGGAGAGGCTGGTGGGAAGTGTGAAGCTCAAGGGCAGCGTTGGCTGCGGTAACCATGAAATCATGGAGTTCAAGATCCTTGGGGCAGTGAGGAGGATGCACAGCAAACTCATTACCCTGAACTTCAGGAGAGCAGACTTTGGTCTATTCAGGGACCTGCTTGGTAGAGTACCATGGGATAAAGCCCTGGAGGGAAGAGGGGCCCACGCAAGCTGGTCAGTATTCAAGGATCACCTCCTCCAAGCTCAGGAGCGATGCATCCCGACAAACAAGTCAGGCAAAAACACCAGGAGGCCAGCATGAATGAACAAGGAGCTTCTAGACAAACTCAAGCACGAAATGGAAGCCTACAGAGGATGGAAGCAAGGGCAGGTAGCATGGGAGGAATACAGAGAAATTGTCTGAGCAGCCAGGGATTGGGTTAGGAAGTCAAAGCCCTGATAGAACTAAATCTGGCCAGAGACGTCAAGGGCAACAAGAAAAGCCTCTGTAGGTATGTCAGTGATAAAAGAAAGACCAGGCAAAATGTGGGCCCTCTCTGGATGGACATGGGAGACCTGGTTACCCAGGATATGGAGAAGGCTGAGGTACTCAACGACTTTTTTGCCTCAGGCTTCACTGGGAAGTGCTCCAGCACGGTACGAGAAGATCACGTTCAAGACCATCTAAGGAACCTGAAGGTGCACAAGTCCATGGGACCTGATGAGGTACATCCGTGGGTCCTGAGGGAACTGGTGGATGAAGTTGTTAAGCCGCTATCCATCATATTTGAGAAGTCATGGCAGTCTGGTGAAGTTCCCAGTGACTGGAAAAAGGGAAACATAACCCCCATTTTTAAAAAGGGTGAAAAGGAGGACCTGTGGAACTTCAGACCAGTCAGTCTCACCTCTGTGCCCAGCAAGATCATGGAGCAGATCCTCCTGGAAACTGTGCTAAGGCACATGGAAAATAAAGTCATTGGTGACCGCCAGCATGGCTTCACTAAGGGCAAATCCTGCCACACAAATCTGGTGGCCTCCTACGATGGGGTTACTGTGGTGGTGGAAAAAGGAAGAGCAACTGGTGTCATCTACCTGGACTTGTGCAAAGCATTTGACACTGTCTCACATGACATCCTTATCTCTAAATTAGCGAGACATGGATTTGATGGATGGACTACTTGGTGGATAAGGAATTGGCTGGATGGTAACACTCAAAGAGTTTCAGTCAATGGCTTGATCTCCAAGAGGAGACCAGTGACGAGTGGTGTTCCTCAGGGGTCAGTATTAGGACCTTAACATCTTTGTCAGCAAAACAGACAGTGGGGTTGAGCGCATGCTCAATAAGCTTGCTGATGACACCAAGCTGGGTGGTGAGATCGACATGCTGGAGGGAAGGGACGCCATCCAGAGGGACCTTGTCAGGCTTGACAGGTGGGCCTGATTGAGTCTGAGATTCAACAAGGTCAAGTGCAAGGTCCTGCGCATGGGTGGGGGCAATCCCAAGCACAAATACAGGCTGGGCAGAGAATGGATTGAGAGCAGCCCTGAGGAGAAGGACTTGGGGGTGGTGGTTGGTGAAAAGCTCAGAGTGACCCAGTAATGTGCGCTTGCAGCCCATAAAGCCAACCATATCCTGGGCTGCATCAAAAGCAGTGTGGCCAGCAGGTCAAGGGAGAGGATTCTGCCCCTTTACTCTGCTCTGGTGAGAGCTAACCTGGAGTCCTGCATCCAGCTCTGGAGCCCTCAGCACAGCAAAGACATGGAGCTGTTGGAGCGGGTCCAGAGGAGGCCACAAAAATGATCCGAGGGCTGGAACAGCTCTGCTGTGAGGAGAGGCTGAGAGAGTTGGGGCTGTTCAGCCTGGAGAAGAGAAGGCTGAGGGGAGACCTCACTGCAGGCTTCCTGTGCCTGAAGGGGCCTACAGGAAAGCTGGAGAGGGACTTTTTACAAGGGCCTGTAGTGATAGGACAAGGGGTAATGGCTTCAAGCTGAAAGAGGGTAGGCATAAGCAAGAAATTTTCTACGGTGAGGATGGTGAGGCACTGGAACAGGTTGCCTGGAGAAGCTATGGAGGCCCTATCCCTGGAAACATTCAAGGCCAGGTTGGATGGGGCTTTGAGCAACCTGGTCTAGTGGAAGGTGTCCCAGCGCATGGCAGGGGTGTTGGAACTAGGTGGTCTTTAAGGTCCCTTCCAACCCAAACCATTCTATGATTCTGTGTGATGTTTTTTGGTGGGTTTTTTTGTTTGTTTGGTTTTTTTTAATCACCAATCAACATCACAGTTTTATTTTGGTGACTTTGCTTACATTGGAGGCTATAATCTCAGAAAGCTACTCCAGAGTGTACCAAACATTGTGGCCACCTTTACTGTAATATTTTCCCCTTTTTTCTTTTGCTTGCGCTCTGAGTGAAAGAATTCAGCTCTCCCTGTTACAGTGCATAAGGCTTCAGTCATTCTGGGTGTTGAAAAAAATTTTTCTCTACTGAGATCTAGTATATACAATCAATGAAAAGTAGCCTGGATTTAAAAAAAAAAAAACAAAGCAGTTCTAACACTGTCAGTCAAATTCATAACATCATACTAAACCCGTAAAAGCTAGTAACTTTTTTGCTTTTTTCTGAACTGGTGATAAAATATGAACTTTGTACTTATTTTTAAATGAGAATAACCGTCTTGCATGTGGGTTTGTTACTGTTTTGCATGAGAGCTCCTTCAGGAAGTTGTATTTTTCTGTTATTTAATATAGTTTGCACTAAGTAACTTCATTTTAAAAACAGTAGGTCCTCCATTCTAGACATTATACTAATATCTATTTATGTTTTTTTTTCTTCCTTTAATGTTCTCTTTTTCATTTTCCTTTTAAAAATACCATAAGTATTCATGCTTAAGTTACTTCAGAGCGGCTCTGGATACCATTAGATTTTGCTTTAGTAGAATTTATGGTCCACAGACAGTATGTTTACTTTTATTCTCTTTATTATCAGTTAAAATTGTGTGTTTGGTACTTTCTTTCATTTACATATATCAGGTTGTCCTTTGTTTTGGTTTTTTTTATGTTACCATCCATCTATGACAGGCCACTGTGGAATCTATAATGCGTGACAAGATGCCCAAAAAAGGTGGAAGGTGGTGGTTTTCATGGCGAGGGAGGAACAGCACTATTAAAGAGGTAAGTTTAAGAAGCAAGCAGAGTTTTCTTCTGGTTGCAGTGGGAAGGCTGGATACCTCCATATTTGTCCCTGAGAGCTTTGAGAGTAACTCAATATGCAGTTAGTGACTGAGGATATACACAGTAAAAGATGTTTCAACAGGGTCTGAAGTCCAGCTTCTTTTGATTTCAGAAAACTTTGGATCAGACCCTACCTGAAACATTTACCTGTAGTGTTTTGGTTCTGCATTTCTTTTCATTACACAAACCTAAGGCAATATTATCTAATATTTGTGTTAAACAAACATGAAATTTGTGTTTGGGAACCTAGAATCGAAGAGCTGTGCCACTAATTTAACATTTTCATGCAGATTACCTACCTTTCTGCAGCTTTCTTTTGATAGTTTGAAGAACAGACGTATTTATGAGTAGTATGAGCTGTAAAATTCCACAAAACCTAAGATAGAAAACTGACTGTTCATTAGTTTTAAAGTCTGTTTTAATTTCTTTTCTGAGCATGAGAAGTTAGTGGTAACAGTCTTAAAGCCATGGATGAATATGAAAGAACAGTGAAAAAAGCAAAATTTTATATGAAATACTGATTTCCTGTCTAGACATATTTAATCTTTAAAGTTGGCTAATAAAACCTCTTCATATTAATTTATACTACTGAAGCATTAGTACTTGAGGGGAGAAAATGACTTCCAGTACATTTTTATGGTTGTGCCTCAGTCGGTAGACTTTTAGCCTTGTGTGAAATAACCATTGTACTGATCTGTGGGTATGGGCTTCGGAGAGCGAGATTTTATTCTTTACAGTTTGTTGAAGTTCTTAGAATTTCTTTCTGATTGGAAGTATTTGGTTATCTGTTGAGCTGTGGCAGCTATAAATGAATAAGGGGAGGTGTTATTGTTGTTTGTGTGTCTCGTAAAATCATTCACCCTTTAAAAATCTTGCAGGATGAAATTGGTAGAGCTTAGCATTGACTCAAGGCAAAAACAGTTTGGAAAGTTTTGGTGGATTTGTGTTTTTAATGATTCTCTGAAAGGCAATTTTTTTTTTCCCCATACTTCTCCAGAGTCGGACTTTGCTTTATCAGGTGAAATCTAGCTATTTAAGGTGCATGAACTGAGTAGTTAGGGGTCCGATCCCAGAACTTCAACAGTACTAGATGTGAAATCTGATATTTTGTGTACTTTTTCCATGAAAAATTAAATCTTAGTGCTTCTTCTGAGCTATATATTTGCATTTTTTTAGTTCTTTATTCAGCCTTTATTCTTTAAGCAACCCATGGAGTTTTACTGTGCCTACAAGCAAAGGAAATGTATAGCTGTTAATTTTTACCAAGTCTGTACAAGACAGAATTTGGTTTTCAAATACTTTTCTAAAAACATTTGCTCTCTGCCCAACAGGAGATGCACAGCTGCTCATACTTGTATTTTTACAGGAAACAAAACCAGAGCAAGGCATGAGTGGGAGTGGACTTACAGGAGAAGACTCTTTGCAGATGAGCCTGTCAAACAGGTACCACAAATGGGCAGGAGTTACCATTTAAAAATGAAAGCAAGCTACCTCTTATATTTGAACAAAGAAACACTATGTCAGTGAAATATGTTTAATTTGTTATTCATTGCACCAGATAAGTGCAGGTAGGAAGGATCAACACATGGCAGGGTTGCAGACCTTGTGAGTGCGCGCTGGCAGTTCTGTACTTTGGGTGGCAGCTCCGTGACACATATTCCAGCCCCTTGAAAACAAACAATAATTGGAGCAGTTCTCTGGAGCTGTATGTATCTCTCTAGAATTTTCAAGGGAACATCATAGATGACCCTTGCTGTTGTCAGATGCCAGTTACTAAAATTTCTGATTTACTTATATTTATGGCCTGACAACTTGATTTGTTCCTGCATATTTTAGGAAATTCAGGGGCCTAAGACTTTTATGGAGTTCTTCTCACAGTCAGTAGTTATGATTTTCTATTACTTCTTTCAGGGATTGCAGAAGTCTTTTCTTTCTCATGCTCCAAATCATACGGGCTGGCCAGTCTCTCCTTCAGGAGGGTTCCACAGGATGAACTTTAACTTGCTTTGGAGGGATGAGTTAGCCAGGGACAGCTCTCCTACCTACCCTTTTGCTGTACATACAGATCTTACTGTAAAGACAGCCCATCTGTCTGCTGTCTGCACTTAGAGCTGAAAAAGGCCAGATTCAAATATGCTTTATGCTCTTTAAGTAAGTTCAAGGATCATGTTTATGTAACAAAAAGGCATTAACTGTCATTCTTGCTGGAGGTCAGCAGTTGCAGTCCAGGAGAATGTGCTGGAAGAAGGATTCCTCATTCTGTAGGAGACCTGCTGTTAGCTCAGTTGCCTCTCTGAGCGTCTTTGAGAGCCATAGAACAAATTGGAAAGGCTGATTTTCCGTTTAAGGGTGACAAGTGACATTTAGGTCCGTTTTCTTACATGTTTGTTTAAAGATTTGCTTTAAAGTGGGATTAAGACTTCAAGCAGACTAGATTCTGTGATCAGTGTTTTTTGTCAAAGTTTTAACTGACTTTAGAAATCTGTCATTAAGAATTTATTGTTCACAAGCAGAATGTGACAAGTGGGATGTAGAGTAAAGCTTTTGAGATCTGATGTTACAAGGGATAAGATATGCTTTTAAATGTTGCTAATCATGATGTGTGGTACGTTGGTACTGAGTCAAGACTTCTAACGTCAAACAACATCCAGGTGTGATCAAAAGAAAAGCCCAAATGCTGATGAGATTTGTAGGATCCGAAAGGGTATTTTACCTTCTACCTAAGGTGGTAGATCTGTTCACTGTTAGGAAAACTTTCTTTCTGAAGGAAAATATTCTTAACAAATTTCTGAAAAAATGGTTGTAGCAGAAAAAAAAATTTACACTGACGTGTATTTAAACAGAATTGTGTAAAGGGGTTCAGGTTTTATGACTTCTCATCATCATGTCCTGAATGGGGTAATCCTGCCAATTCTGGAAAGGAATGATCTGATGATCATAGAATCATTAAGGTTGGAAGAGACCTCTAAGATCATGAAGTCCAACCATCAACCCAACACCACCTTGCCTACTAAACCATGTCCTGAAGTGCCATATCTACATGTTTTTTGAACACCTCCAGGACTGGTGACTCCACCACTTCCCTGGGCAGCCTGTTCCAATGTCTGACCACTCTTTCAGTAAAAAAATTTTTCCTAATACCCAGTCTAAACCTCCCCTGGCGCAACTTGAGGCCATTGCCTCTCGTACTATTGCTAGTTACCTGGGAGAAGAGACCAACACCTGCCTCACTACAACCTCCTTTCAGGTAGTTGTGGAGAGCGATAAGGTCCCCCCTCAGCCTCCTCTTCTCCAGTTTAATTAACCCCAGTTCCCTCAGCCTCTCCTCATAAGTCTTGTTCTCCATACCCCTCATCAGCCTCATTATCCTTCTCTGGACACGCTCCATCACCTCAATTTCTTTCTTGTGCTGAGGGGCCCAAAACTGAACACAGTACTCGAGGTGCGGCCTCACCAGCGCCGAGTACAGGGGCACGATCACTTCCCCACTCCTGCTGGCCACACTGTTCCTGATACAAGCCAGGATGCCATTGGCCGCCTTGGCCACCTGGGCACACTGCTGGCTCATGTTCAGCCGGCTGTCAACCAGCACCCCAAGATCTTTTTCTGCTGGGCAGCTTTCCAGCCACTCCTCCCCAAGCCTGTAGCGTTGCATGGGTTTGTTGTGACCGAAGTGCAGGACCCAGCATTTGGCCTTGTTGAACCTCATACAGTTGACCTTGGCCCATTGCTCCAGTCTGTCCAGATTCCCCTGCAGAGCCTTCCTACCCTCAAGCAGATCAACACTCACTCCCAGCTTGGTGTCGTCTGCAAACTTACTGAGGGAGCACTCAATCCCCTCATCCAGATCATTGATCAAGATATTAAACAAGACTGGACCCAAAACTGAGCCCCGGGGAACACCACTCGTGACTGGTCACCAGCTGGATTTAACTCCATTCACCACCACTCTCTGCACTCGGCCATTCAGCCAGTTCTTTATCCAGCGAAGAGTACACCCATCCAAACCACGGTCAGCTGGTTTCTCCAGGAGGATGCTGTGGGGAACAGTGTCAAAGGCCTTACTAAAGTCCAGGTAGATAACGTCCACAGCCTTTCCCTCATCCATAGAAGGAGATCAGGTTGGTCAAGCAGGACCTGCCTTTCATGAATGTATGCTGGCTGGGCCTGATCCCCTGGTTGTCCTTCACATGCCCGGTGCGTGCACTCAGGATGAATTGCTCCATAATCTTGCCTGGCACCGAGGTCAGGCTGACAGGCCTGTAGTTCCCGGGATCCTCCTTCCAGCCCTTCTTGTAGATGGATGTCACATTGGTGATCCTCCAGTCGCCTGGGACCTCCCTTGTTGGCCAGGACTGCTGATAGATGATGGAGAGTGGCTTGGCCAGCTCCTCTGCCAGTTCCCTCAACATTCTTGGGTGGATCCCCTCTGGTCCCGTAGACTTGTAAGTGTCCATGATCTAAAGTTACTCACTGAAAGAGAGGAGCTATTTTCTACAACAAAATTTTCATCACCTGGATTTTTTTTTTTTTTTTCATTGATAAATTGTCTGGGGAAGGGGCGAAAGAGGGGAAAAGAAAGCCGGCATAGCAACGTCGTCTTTCTTCGTCTGAGAACTGAGGAATTTTTGTATTGACAGTATCTAATGAGTATTATTTTTTTAGCACTATGCGATTTTTTGAGTCAATATGGTACATTAATCTACATCTGTTATATTTAAGTAATGAAAACTAGCTTATAGACAAGTGAATGGCTAGAACAATCCAAGTATGAATAACGGGGAACGTGCATGAATGAAAATTTAGCACTTCATTGATGTATTTAAAGCCATGATGTGAATGACCTCCTGTGAGACAGTACTTGGGAGCAGAGAATCAATGACTTATTTGATGACTCATTGTTAATGCATTTTTAATGGATACTGAGATGCATTTACTGACATGATAGCATCATTTTCTGTGTGTGCAATGTTCCAGAATAAAAGATGAATCTTCTTCAAGCGATGAAGACCCCAGAGCTGCCAAACAAAACCTTGGGTCATTACAAACCAACTCAAGTCATCTCTCATTATTGTCTGGAATCAGTTACAAAAAAACACTGCGACTCACTTCTGACCAGCTTGTGAGTTAATTTTACATTCTTGTCCTGAAATGTCATTTTTAATACAACATAAGCAATACTGTTATTCAGACTTGCAAAGCTTAACTAGCTCTTACATCTTGCATATTTAATTCTCTTACTGTTTTTTCAGAAAAAAATACTTTCCCTTCTCTTTTCAGTACTAATCATGAATGTTCTACCTGGCAGCAAGTGCTGGGGTTCAGAGACTGGGAGAGATGGGATCCCATTTAGAAAAATATCAAAATTAAATTCCAAAGTATGTATTTGTCATCTGAATTAAGTGTACTGGAACCACATCCTTTTTGTATTATGTGTGATGTGTATACGTCAACCCACAGGCCTCTCTTCCTTTTTTTTCTTTCCCCCCTTTTTTTCTTTTTTGTTCATGTTCTTTCCTTTCCCTTCATTCATAGGCAGTCAGTCACATTTTACATAAATACGATTTTCTGTTAGTAACTTCTGAAAAAGCTGCTTGTGAATTTACGATGAGGCCAGGCTATTAATTTCTTGGGAGCCAGTTCTCTTCCTCTGTGACAGAGAGGAACAAAACATTAGTTTTGACTAATGGTGACAAAACTGTTACAGTTTGGTGTTCTGCACATTCCAATTTGATCTGGAAAAATGGACTACTTCAGGGAAATACTTTTTGTTGTCTTATGTACAGCCAATTAGTTTTCTGAAGGAAACCCACACAGAGCGTACAGCATTAGACAGCCCATCACTCACTGCCTGAATAGTTTGTAAGAAATGTAGAATTTTTCCCAAGAGACAGATGGGATGTGTTTGGTGATTCTGTATAGCAAACAGAAAGCAAGAGTTACACAAATACACTGATATTTTTCAGATTCAGAAACTTCACAGAAATTAGCTGAAGCTAAAACTACTGTTAAATTGGTTTGTTGATGAAACAGTGGGTGAGATGCATCAGTTACCCATCAGTTGTTCTGCATTCCCACCTCCTTTTCACTTTTTAACAAATTGAAAAATTGCAGTGAAATAAATATAACTCAGAAAAAGAGACACTTAAATTACTAAACTCCTGCAGGTTTTGTGAAAATGGTTAGGTCCACAAATGGAATCAAATCAGTATTCTCTTGCCCAGCAAGTCACTAAGTGATGCAGGAGACAGTGGAGGGAAAGACAGGGAAGTGGGAGAGTTAAAGAAATTTTGGTAGAGACTGAAAGGTAATAGGTCATATGGTATGAGAGGTGGGTTATTATAGGGAAGAGACGTAACACCATAGAGCACAAATCCCCATATAAACACTCTTAATTAAGGAGTACATAGAATTCCTTGTTACCCACATTTCTCTCTGCATATATATCTATATCTCAAAATGAGAAACCCCCATAGATAGTCCCTGTTCCATAGTTTGTTATTGTTTGTGTGAATTTGGGGGGATTTTTTTTTCTTCGTATCTCTGACTGAATCAGAAATTTTGTTTGTTTTGTTCTCCTTTATATATCAATGCCTAATGTACACCACACAAGGCAAACCTCTGCTATCGTTATTCAGACAGTAGCTCTGCTGAAAGCAAGAAGATTCAGTGTGACAAAAGCAATGATCATCTGTGGGTCACTGTGTCCATTTCACATGCTCAGTTTGAGTATCTTGCTGATAATGTCTTGCAGAAAAGCTTAAAGCTCAAGAATGGCCCCAATGATGTGACTTTTAGTGTTACAACACAATACCAAGGCACTTGCCGCTGCGAAGGCACCATTTACCTATGGAATTGGGATGATAAAGTTGTTATTTCTGACATTGATGGAACAATCACACGGTGAGTTCATGAACACAGAGAGGTTTTATCTGTAAGGACAAGTTGTCCTTGGGACTAAAGGAAAAAGTAGTTAACAGAGAATTTTGAGTCACAGAATTATCATATTCCAGTGTTTGGGGTGTGTGTGTGTTTTTATTTGCCTTTCAAACAATGCAAGAATCATTAGCTGATGCTATAATTTCATACAGACACATGCCATATGTGCCCATTAGTTGTCACCTATAGGTGTTTCATGATAGTATTTACAGTAGTATTGGAGGACCTTCTGCCAAATCATAACCTTTTTGCTGCATCACGCTTATGTAGTACACTGACTACATTAAAAAGCAGAAACACATGAATTCCATTTTCAAAAGGTATTACTGAGGCATTCCAGTGAGAGGCATTATTATTTAGAAGACAAGACTATGAAATCAGTGTCACAATTAAAAGTTGCTGGATAGTTTCAGGTTAGTACTTTGAGTAAAACCCACATTTCTGGAGTGACCAAAATGATTCACTTGCTGACTTTTATTTATTTATTTAATATTGGGAAAAACAATTGTGTGTGGAATAGGGAAACACATAATAAAAATATAAGCATTTTCTTTTGACCTTTTAAAATGAAATGCTTAGTTTTGTTTCAGAATAAATTTCTTTCAAAATCAAACTTAGCTATATCTTAATTAGAAAAAAGAACACGGAAAAACAATTTCCAAGGACAATCCGAGGTGAATTAAAGTATTTAATTTAAACTGAAACTCTTTTATTCCTTGTTATTTATCCATTGTAGGGCAAACTTTTTTTTTTGGTGCCAACATAAATTAATATTTCTCCCTGCCTTTGTTTTCTTCAGCTTCAATAAAGTGAATGGGATCTACTCCTCTCTCGGCTGTTGAGCTGACCAGAGAGTTACTGAATCACTTCACCTTATAATACCATTGCAAATCCATCCTAAGCCACTGCCCAAAGTTTTCCCTCTAAGATGCAAGATATTCAGGGTGTGGATTTCTTGCTGTGTGTCTGTATAATGCGTAGTCACATGAGGTGCTCGTTTGTTTGAATTTCTAGATGATATTATAGTGTAAATAATTTTGTCTGATGTAAAGCGGAAAATAAGTTGAAACCAGTATAACTATTTTATAATAATTCATATATGACCAACTACAGGCTTCATATGGAGAAGTTAGTTTGAAGTAAATTAGAATGTCAATTCTCATGCTTGTAATTTACCATAAACTTCGTATATGGGTAGATTTGGCTTATTTAGAAAACATTTAATGTAAACCTCAAAAAGTATACTTAGTGCTGGCTGGCCTACTACGCAGGTCTGGCTTAGAGCCTGGGTGCTGTAACTTCCATGTTACCTTATGGGTCACCAGCTTATCCACGAAGACAGGTGCTGGGGCACAAGAGTAGTTAAAACAACATGGCCAAGGATGGACATGTCAGTCTGTCTCAAAAGAAAGGGGAATGAAATCATCCTCTGATCACAATCAATACCTTCCAGAAAACGTTGCTTTCCTTTGCCGCTATATCCTTAGCCAAATAAGTTAGTGAGGTTTGTATTAGCCTCATCTGTTACTATAAGTATTTGGGATTTTTTCAGTTCAACTACATTGTTTTTCCTTTATTCAGGTCGGATACTTTAGGTCATATTTTGCCGACTCTTGGAAAGGACTGGACACACCAAGGGATTGCAAAGTTGTACCATAAAGTGAGCCAGTGAGTATTCAGTAAATCTGTTTATGCATCTGCGGTTTGTTTCTGTTTATTCATTTGCACATAAAAATTAAAATTTCTCTAGGCTTCTCTTAACCTGAAAGGGTGACGATTTTGTCTTGTCACTTCAGTAGTGCTTGCACAGTGTAAACATCTGCTGTATGATACCCAGAGAAAAACCTGCTTTGTGATATCAGAAGCAAAAGCCACCTACCAGTGAGTAGTGATTGCTCTTCCAACCATCCCAAACGATAGCTACAGCTAGTTCTAAAAACTGTAGTAATTTGAATGAGTTCTGTGCAGCTGCAGCAAGTGGAACACTTTGTAAACTGGGAGTTGCAGCAGCATTAATTCCTAAGATGCTGATACACTTTCCCTTCTCTCCCTCTTCAGGTGGTTGTGAAATGCATAAGGACTGTTTAGTCTAGGGTGGTCACTGTAGGTGGAGTTCTGCTTGCCAAACTTGACTCACCTGGAGTCATGCAGGGATGAAATCTAAAACACATGGGATGAATCCATTTGGGGGAGTTCTCTCTCTTTCCAGGGACTAGAAAGGGAGTTTAGCCAAACAGCTTAGACCTGAGCTGTGCAAACATTGGGCTTCTAGTAAAGCATGATAAATATTGCCCTGAAAGCTTAGTGCTGTGGCTTTCTTGAGTAGAAATGGACCCATTTTGGATACTTGCTGCTAATATTCTTGTTGCTTTATTTGTTGTATGAGTAATGCTGAGCTTCAAAGACAATGATCTTTACGACTGATGATTATACAATTTATTTTGTTATTTCTATGTATAAATATTTGTTGTTATTAAATTGCAAGGTTTGGAAGGAGCAGTCTTAAAATATTTTTGTGTCATTGTTTAATTTTGACAGTAGGTTAGAAGTAAACATTGCTTAAAGTGCAATTTAAAGTCATTGAAAGTCACTAAGACATATGCTGTGAAGAGCCTGAGGAACTGTCTTTTACCTGGCAACACCAGTGTGAGCCGCTATATTATAGCATGGTGGTTGATCTGCAGTGGTGCCTGTTGGTCCACAATAACAAATACCTTCTGTGCCACTGGGTGGAAGGACCTGCTTTCATCATGTTTACTGGTGGCTTGTACTCCCTGTGTAATCTGTGGAAAAAGGCAGGCATCTTCAAGAAGTAGCTCAGTATACCTAAGATCTAGCGATGTTTTAGAAAAATTTTTTTTTTCCATTAGCTGTTGAAGAAATATTGTGCTTTAGGTCAGTTAATGTTGTTAACAGGGAGAATATCCTGGTATAACCCTAGAACAATATATTAAAAAAAAAAAGGAGATATTTCCTCTGGTTATGAACAGGAGAAAACCAATCAGAGCATACCAGCTGCCGTGAGGCGATGTGTGGGAATGCTTCTAGGTGAGCAAGGCTAGTGCAAGAGTACGGGTGTACTGTTTGTTCCCTGGATACATTTTGCAATGTAGTCAAGACATTGTGTGCACTGAAGAATCAAAGGCTGAGAGTATGGTGAGTTTTGTGATTAAAAATTGAGAGAAAAAAGAAAATGAGGAGAAAAATTAATTGATGTCTGAATGGGATCAGGTGAAGTATCTGATGTATTCTGACGTTATGCATTCAGATTTTATCTTTTACAAGGAGGATTACTGAGTGCTGTCTATTCAGGTTGATATTTCTGCTTTACGCAGAAAAGAAAATTGGTTTTCTTTTATTACATAAATTCAGCTGTTATATATTCAAATTACTGTAAATGTTTGAAGAGCCTCTGGTACACATCACAACTGTCCTCGTAGTTACTCTGATTTGTTCTGTGTACTGGGGTTATGCTAAGGTTCGTTTATTGCTTGTTTTACAGGGATGATGAATTATAAATTATGAATGATGGAATCTAAATTATGCGAGAGATGCTTGTCTGTGCTTTTAGTCTGTACAGACATACATGATCACAGGAAAGACAGGACAGCATGGGAATTCACATGCTGAGCAGCATTTAGTTCTGTGTATAACCTCTATATTACAGTTGGTGACAATGTTAATTAATTTTTTAAATTGTAATTGTTATTTCTATGCTATTGTCAATTGTTAGGGCTTTGATGATTGTAAACAGGGGGAAAAATAGATTTGAGTCGTGTTGTTTTTCAGATTACTGAGTTAATTATGTAGGGGCTAGATGTTGCAGGTGAACACCATGTAAATGTTCAATAGTTAGATTTAATGACCATACATGCACTGAATACATTATTTCTTGATGAACAATAATTTCTTTATAGGACTTGCAAAGTCAATTGCTAGAAAGTTGAACTAACATCGCTGAACTATGTTCTGTCATGAGCAGAACCTAGGGTAACCTGTGCCTTCTGCCAAAACTTTTATTTCAGTGTCAAGTCAAAGATTACTTCTCATACTGTGTTTTGAAGTTCAAATTTGCTCCGACTTGAGGGAATATATTACTGCTGCACATAGACTAGTCTTTTTTTGCAGAGGCCCAAGAGGCAGGAGTACAACACTGTGAATACAGCAAAGGATAATACACCACTGTCTGCTTTATGCCAAGTGTTTTCCTCTTCGCGGGTGTCATTTCAGTTAAAAGAGTGTGGTTCCACTAAGCAGGGATGAGAGAAAACCGTAAGAAGTCATAAGCCGTAGCCGTAAGACGACCAGAAATAAATGAGCCCTCTTTAGGTGTGAATCACTAACTGCAATGGAGCTAAACAGAGCTTAATTACCCAAGTTTCTGGCATAAATGTTTTTCATAAAATCATAGAATGGTTTGGGTTGGAAGGGACCTTACAGATCATCTAGTTCCAACCCCCCTGCCATGGGCAGGGACACCTTCCAGTAGACCAGGTTGCTCAGAGCCCCGTCCAACCTGGCCTTGAATGTTTCCAGGGATGGGGCCTCCACAACTTCCCCAGCCAACCTGTTCCAGTGCCTCACCATCCTCACTGTGGAAAATTTCTTGCTTTCGTCTAAATCTACCCTCTCTCAGCTTGAAGCCATTACCCCTTGTGCTATCACTCCAGGCCCCTGTCAAAAGTCCCTCTCCAGCTTTCTTGTTGGCCCCTTCAGGTACTGGAAGCCTGCAGTGAGGTCTCCCCTCAGCCTTCTCTTCTCCAGGCTGAACAGCCCCAACTCTCTCAGCCTTTCCTCACAGCAGAGGTGTTCCATCCCTCGGATCATTTTTGTGGCCTCCTCTGGACCTGCTCCGACAGGTCTGTGTCTTTGCTGTGCTGAGGGCTCCAGAGCTGGATGCAGGACTCCAGGTGGGCTCTCACCAGAGTGGAGCAGAGGGGCAGAATCCTCTCCCTTGACCTGCTGGCCACACTGCTTTTGATACAGCCCAGGATATGGTTGGCTTTATGGGCTGCAAACACACATTGCGTGTTTTTATTCCTTTTAAATAAGTCTAGGTTAAACAAAAGTGTGTTGAACAGTCATGATTTGATTTGTGTAAAAATAAACCCGTGAAATTTTTAATGTCAAAATACCTGCTTTATTTTTACGATGATTTCATCTTTTTTTTCTGTTCACAGAAATGGATATAAATTTTTGTATTGCTCAGCACGCGCTATTGGAATGGCAGACATGACCAGAGGATACTTGCACTGGGTCAATGAACGAGGAACTGTGCTGCCTCAAGGGCCAGTGTTGCTGAGTCCAAGCAGCTTGTTCTCAGCTTTTCACAGGTACTGCCATGTCACTTTTATACAGAAAGCAACTCAGAGGTTGTTGGAGGCTGAATTTTAAGCTTTTTTTATCGGAGTGCTTGAAATCATTCATGAAGTTTTTTCTTGCATATCGGTGCAAAATATAATTGAGAAGAAATTTTGTTACTGAAAGACCATAATTCAATAAATAGTCACATTACTTTATCTCTTAGACTAGCCTCAGTATACATCTGTGTGCGCTGCTTACCAATAGGTACTGCCTGTTGACTTCAGTGTGTTTAACATGGTGTGTTAATGTTTAGCTATGAGAAAAATGTTCACATATTAATAACAATCATTCTTGTCTTGACTTGTAAGGTGTTACAATTGGCATAAATATTTTTTTGTGGAAGAATATTACTTGGTGGGTTTTGAAGAACTTCATGTGAAAATGAAATGAAGTTTTATATTCCTGACTGTACTGTGGTGTTCTGTGTGGACAATGTTGTTCTTTCTAGGTGTTGAACTGTAAGAAGTGAATAATAACAGCACAGATTATGAAAATTGTACCTTCTTCCTCATTCAGTGAAGCGTTTCAAGTGATTACTGAAAATATTTTAAGCCGTTAAAAGCTGCTGTGACAGGATATATTTCATTAGAATTCTTAATGGAAGGTTGTTCAGATGTTCTTCTGATTGAGTGACATGCTACAGGCTGTCTTACCAGTCATATTCTAAATATAAGAGACTGTGAAGGTATTACAGTGCACTTCTTAGCCTGATTGAATAATAAATGCAGTGAACGGGTAGTTACTGTTATCTTATGCTCCTCATATCTAAAAGTATATTTAAAGTGATACTCTTTTTGGCATCTTGTTTAGACTAAAGAACACCCATCTTTCAGTACACACTACTGTAACTGCTGTCATGTGTGGGCATTAAATGACTGCATTGTTAGCCATGGATTTAACTATTGTTGTTTTGAGGGCTCTCAGATCAGATGTATGTGAGACTGAGGAAAGATGGTTTTATTCCTCTTTTGCACATTCCCAAACTGTGATTTGTACATGGAGCTGCTGTTCCAAAGGGCTGCATTACTCCTGTGAAGCTTCTGTACTATTCACATCTTCCTTGACATATGTGTTGGTGCTAGGATGTGGGATTCTGGGCTTCTTAAGCGCTTTTGTGTCATGCTGGCATCTTCCTATGTTGTGGGAACTCCAGACTCTGCCACCTGTTCAGCCGCCTTGCCAAGAGAAGCTGCTGTGAAAGGGCTTTCGCCCAAAGATGAGAGCGCTCCTCTGTTCCTTAATGGATTCTGTATTCTGTAGGAGCAACGGAAGAGAAATAGATGATTCCTTTATTCCTTAACTTCTGCTAATTAGCAGTGATGGAGGACCCTGACTGCATAAGTATCTTAACAGGCTGAGGTGCTTCTAGCACATATGGTAATTGCAGTCCTTTAAAAAATATATATATACACACAGTGAAGGCTAGTACAATCTGTGAGTCATTCTGCAGTTCTCAGGAAGCAGTTTTCTTGGTGGCAATTTATGTCATATAAATCTTTATTTAGCAGCTACTCCCTCTAATCAACCATCCTAGCTCAGTACTATCTTCACAACATAGGTTTTAATAGAAGTTCCCTTGTTTCAGAGGACTTATTGACAATGCCCATTCTGTAAGCTTGGGAATGCTATTTTGTCTTCATGGGTACTGTGATTTCCAAATGAATATTTATTCAAGAAGGGCAAGGGCTCTGTAGAATTATGCAGCCAGGTGAAAATGTTGAATAAAGAAAATAAAAATGGTTTGTGCTATGTTCAGTGTATACTTATTCAGCCTCCCTTTTTTTATCATTTCAGGGAGGTGATAGAAAAGAAGCCAGAAAAATTTAAAGTTCAGTGTTTGACAGACATCAAAAATTTGTTTTATCCTAACACAGAACCTTTTTATGCTGCTTTTGGAAACAGACCTGCTGTAAGTAATAGCTGAATTTATTTCTATTGCAGAGAACAGAAATGTTGCTGTTATTTCACGGCTCTGTTACAGTAGAGCCTAGAAGCTTTAAATGGGAGTTAAGAATATTTTACTAGGCTCTGTACAGAGGAAAATATAAAGGTCCTTCCTCAAAGATCACACAGTGTTGGAACTGTAGTTGCAAACAGAGATGGAAGAGCAGCAAAGTAACTAGGTTATATCTGCATAAGTTAGCATAACAGTGGATACTGGTTGAAATCCTAACTAAGCAATCCTTAAGCTTGTGTGAAAAATCTGATCTGATTTTACTCCACGGTGATACACTGTCAGTGAGATACCTGTGGAAAGAGAGAAAATTTTTCAGATGAGTGTTGGTAGGACTTCCTCTTCAAACTCTCAGTACATTCAAAAGAACTTGGATGTCCCACTGAAATCAAAAGGTTCTGCTTTACATGGGAAGTGATACGGTGTTTGACACAGAGAGGGGAAGACAGAGCTCCTCACCCCTTTTGAAGGCTGTATAACTGGGCTATAGGCTTTTCTTACTCCTGTCCTAGCCCAAAGAATCTGTTTATGCACCCGGAAAAGGAAACAGTCTCGGGGGCTAGGGCAGAGGCGGGGAACCTGGCATGTGATTATCCCTTCCATGAAAGAGTTAGCACGATGCAAGAGCCTGTCGTGGCACAGGCAGCTAGCAATTTCTGGATACGATTGCTGTGTTAGCTTGGGGCAAGGCCTCTTCCCAATGGGCATTCGATATAGCTGTATTGGGAAGGGTGTGTGTATGGGGGAGTGTGGAGAGAGTGGTTTGTTTTGGTGTTGTTTTTTTTTTTTTTTGCAGGAAGGC
>Ga0065711_1030495_pt1 | contig 32329 bp, 24 predicted proteins | sample Hoacrofraction12_FD_59098 | JGI IMG/M metagenome (GOLD analysis project Ga0065711, IMG submission 59098) | Hoatzin crop microbial communities from Cojedes, Venezuela - Epithelial fraction 12 v2 (version 2) | ecosystem: Host-associated > Birds > Digestive system > Esophagus > Crop | place...
AGTGGAGGAAAAAAAGGTTATCAGGAGTAGTCAACATGGATTCACCAAGGGGAAATCATGCTTGACCAATCTGATAGCTTTCTACGATGGCATGACTGGCTGGGTAGATGAGGGGAGAGCCGTGGATGTTGTCTACCTTGACTTCAGCAAGGCTTTTGACACTGTCTTCCATAACATCCTCATAGGCAAGGTCAGGAAGCGTGGGCTAAATGAGTGAACAGTGAGGTGGATTGAGAACTGGCTGAATGGCAGAGCTCAGAGGGTCGTCATCAGCAGCACTGAGTCTAGTTGGAGGCCTGTAAGTAGTGGGGTTCCCCAGGGGTCAGTACTGGGCCCAGTCTTGTTCAACTTCTTCATCAATGACCTGAATGAAGAGTTAGTGTACCCTCAGCAAGTTTGCTGATGACACCAAACTGGGAGGAGTGGTGGATACACCAGAAGGCTGTGCTGCCATTGAGCAAGTCCTGGACAGGCTGGAGAGTTGGGCACAGAGGAACCTCATGAAATTCAACAAGGGCAAGTGCAGGGTCCTGCACCTGGGGAAGAACAACCCCATGCATCAGTACAGGCTTGGGGCGAACCTCCTGGAGAGCAGCTCTGTGGAGAGGCACCTGGGTGTGCTGGTGGACGACAGGTTGACCATGAGCCAGCAGTGTGCCCTAGTTGCCAAGAAGGCCAATGGAATCCTGGGGTGCATCAAGAGCAATGTGGCCAGCAGGTCGAGGGAGGTTCTCCTTCCCCTCTACCCTGCCCTAGTGAGGCCTCATCTGGAGTATTGTGTCCAGTTCTGGGCTCCCCAGTTCAAGAAAGATCAGGAGCTACTGGAGACAGTCCAGTGGAGGGCTACGAGGATGATGAGGGGACTGGAGCATCTCCCCTACAAGGAGAGGCTGAGGGAGCTGGGCTTGTTTATCCTGAAGAAGAGAAGGCTGAGAGGGGACCTTATAAATGCCTACAAATATCTGAAGGGTGGGTGTCAGGAGGATGGGGCCAGACTCTTTTCAGTGGTGCCCAGCGACAGGACAAGAGGAAACGGGCACAAACTGAAGCATAGGAAGTTCCATCTGAACACGAGGAAGAACTCTTTCCCTCTGAGGGTGACGGAGCACTGGAACAGGTTGCCCAGGGAGGTTGTGGATTCTCCTTCTCTGGAGATATTCAAGACCCACCTGGACAAGGTCCTGTGCAACCTGCTCTACGTGACCCTGCTTCGGCAGGGTGGTTGGACCAGATGACCCACAGAGGTCCCTTCCAACCCCTACCGTTCTGTGATTCTGTGTGTCCTTTTACATTTTCAGTGTTTCTGTGACAATCCATTAGACTAGAAAGTATTTTTAGGCTCTGCTAAAGCATGACTGACATTTCTGTTAATTCCTGAGCAATATTAAAATGCTGCACAGCATGCTTTAGGGAAGATAAGAGACCAAGGGCCTCCTTATTGCGTTAGTATAAATTCAGAGTAACTTCACTGAAGTTACCCAACTACTCAGCTTCCAAACCAATGGGAATTTAAAATCTGTTCAGCTTAATAATTACATGTGATAGAGTATGACTGTCATTTTACTTGCACCAGAGTAGCAGCTCCATTCAAATGATTCTGAATTCGCACATATGACAGGGAGAGAGACCCAAGTTGTTTAACCTGCCAGTATCACTTTAAATTATACTCGGTATCTTTTAAAACCAGTTTTGATGGTGTTTTCTGAACCAACACTGAAAATAATTGATTTTATGTTTATTCTAGGTGTGGGAATTATATTTCCTTACAAACATGACTATTTGGATGTCACTGATGGGTTGTTCTGAGTCACTTCTGTGCTGCTGAGCCACTCAGGTTTTGAGATAGCGATTTATTTGCGCAGTATTTGAGCAGCAATGCAAGTTTTTCCACGTGGCTCAGACAAAAGAAGAAAGTCATTCCATCATCTGTCTCCTGTCAGTCTTTCAAGTCTTGCAAGATAATATCTGTATGTACACGTACAAATGGAAACTATTTACCTATTGTGAGCTTTGGCTAAGAAAGCCTCTATTTGCTATCCTGCCAAACCACTGGTGGGGAGGAGGTTTTTCTTCCTTATACATATCACAGCATAAACAGAACTAAGTTCTGCTTTTTAACACTCAGCCATTAATTCTCATTACATAACCCAGTTTAAAGAAAAAGATCGTGTCTGAACAAGATACAGACATTTTGGCAGAGAAGGAATGTACAAGTTAGGGCTCCCCTGTACCACAGTAGCAGGAGACTAAAATAAACAGCAAACAGCTATAATAATGAGTTGACGACCTTTAGTTTCAAACAGTAACAATCTGTGATTGCAGTAAGGGTAATTCTTTTATATAGGAAGCCATTAATAGTTAAAAATGGGAGCTCATTAATATCACTAATTTGGCAACTTCAGAAGATTGTGCTGTTTTTACATGAAACATGTCAAACTACTTGAAAGCCCAAGAATAGCGTCAAAAAAAGAACTTTGTCCTGAAAGGTCTGAAGAAAATCTCTGCTAATGATCAAAAACTGTGTGTTCTAACAGTTTATCAAAAAGGCAAATATTAGCATTATGAAGGTCTAAACTCAGACTAGCAATAGCCTTTTCTCAGTTACAGTGAGGAGACTATCAATCACGTCTATTCTTAAACATTGTGCTTTTAATTTGTTCAAGAAATGCACAGTTATGGCTAGAATAAAATAGAATTTTCAAAAGGGAAAGATAAGAATTATACACTGTATACAACTACTTGTATGGAAATAGTGGTTTTGCCTACATTGAAAGCTAGAAATCTTAAGAATGGTCAAAAAAACCTGTATTTCACACAGCTTTCTCTCATGGGCCCTCAACACTGAATTTATAGCACAACACTGACAGCTATTAGTTACCAGCCTAGCTAGAATGATGCCAGCTAGTTGCAGAAAATACATGATCTCATGGGAAAGCAAAAGACTAAATGTTCAGTCTGTTACAAATTCGCTAAGAATCAAACCCTGGCAAAACTCATATTTCATGTTAAGCTATTCATGTGGGGAAATTATTAGGAAACATTCCAGAAACCAGATTAGTTGACAAAATGAGTAAGATACTCCAAGACAAATAGTACCTGTCACAGACCTTGATTCATCAGATAAGTATCATATGTAGATACATGGTATAGAAAACTCTCCAACATCAAGGAGAAAGATTCAGACTTGGAAGTGTTACTAACTCAACTATTCCAAACCAGAAAAGCAGAAATAAGAGACAGTTGGGAGACTCATAATAATTTAATAATGAATATTATTTCTTAATGGAAATACTTTCTTATTATAACAAAATTCATTTTCTATTGAAAAGAAAATTTTGCTTAACAGTCAGAATCTAGAATACAGAAAATAATGGGTTTTGCCAGTCTGTGCAAGAGCATTATCTCAGAGTATTTCTTGTGCAGTAAATACCCATTATTATTCTTAAAGAACACTTGGTGAGCCAGAGGAGAACTGAGAGAAGAGGGAGAAGTATACTTGATGCTCAGAGCTTACGAGTGTACTTGATACTGTCAGTATGTAACACAAAAGCAAATCTGATTACTGAGTTCAGTAATCATCACCTTGCCGAATCAGGTAATGTTTTGTGCCGTGAAGAAGAGAAGACAGCAAGTTCAGCTTTCACCTTTTCCAACCGACTGACTATTCGAATTCAGTGGCACTTTGGGGCCTACACTCCCATGCTGGAAACAGCAACAGATGGCTTCTCGGAGAGGGAACAAGAGACCGACGTCCACAAAACACAGCACACTACTGCTGCCTTGCAGTGTGCAATCTGTTGGCAACTGGGAAAAGTATTTGTCTGGATTGCTCCACCCTGAAGCTGATGCATATGCCTCAATTTGAGCTCACGTCATAGTAGTCTGTGTCCTAAGCCCTGCTAGTAACATGAATGTGGGCCGGTTACAGTTGCATTAGTAGAATTTGTTTCTCCTTTCTCCTTTAAAAAACCCTTGTAATTAGCATAAATACAAATGAGAAAACAGCTGTTTAGCTCAAAACAGTAAACTGTCACTTACAGAATGTCGAACCAAACATGGCTTCCTGTACCTTGGTTACCTGCCACGTACTTTGATTACATTTCCCCCTACCTTACAGGTACTGTCTTGCTAATACACCCTCCGTGAAGTTCTCTCTTAAAGCTAGATTTGGTAGTCAGTTTAATTTAATGCATAAGAGCATTACATACTAAATTACTGTGTTCTATATGGCATCAGATAATGAACGTAGGCCAGCTAAAAATATTCAGTTATTTTGGAAAAGCTGTGCTGTTTGCCAAAGCATAGAAACCGTATCACTGTGCTGCAGTCACTGTAGAAATAAAAGTTACCAGTTAGAGGTGTCTATAAATAAGAGTTCTGTGTTAACAATAAAGCACTTGTGTAAAGAGAAAGAGAAATCAAGAAGGGCGACCACTTCATCACAACATTAAAAAGAGAAAATGAGAACACCGCCATCATGTTGAAACACAAAATACAAGAAATAATGAATCAAAGTCCACAGATTTAGAATGACCTCTTTAAGAAAGGGAACAAACACTCTCATGAATCAGTATACAATTATAGAGGATTAGGACTACATAAATTTTTGCATAAAACAGAACAAGCAATTGCATGAGGCAGAAGAGACAAGCTTTTGAAGGATCTAGGCCATTGCCCAAGAAAAAATACCCAGGAAAAGCTGCTGTAAGGTAGCCAGCTTTACACAAGCAAAACCATCAAGCCACCAGGAAAACAGAGAAAAGAAAGATCACAACTCTATATGCCAAATAACGGGTCTAATATTAAACTTTCAGGTGTGTAATATTAAAAAAAATATGGAAATGTGACCGTCGAGGTCCCTGACGAGAAGCTCTTTGGTTCTCCCTACGGGATGACAGGGGCAATGCCTCACTTGTGGCAGGTTGCTTCAATGCCTTCTTGAGAAACAATTTAGAGTGGAAAAAAATAGAGTTTCTTTATTGCTCTGAAGAGTTATGTTCCATTAGCTCTGTAAGTACAAATTAAAAGGTGCATTGTCAGACAAGGGGAACCTCTTGTCATTTAGCTGTTAAGGCAGTGGCTAAATCCAAAAGTGAGACCAATGACAAAAGGACTTTGCTGCTTTAACAAAAATTCAGTTGACATGCTGAGTAGGTGCAAGCAAACAGGAACACAAGATAGCTGGAAAATGAAAACTTCGATTATTTGGAAGTTCTGCTTCCTGTCCTTCAAGAAAAGGGTTGCATTCTGGAAAGCCACGTTATGTTACGATTACTCTGACACAATACCTATTTCTGGTAATAACAAAGTAGATGCATGCTCTCTCAGAAGGGAAATGACCTGTCTCCAGAAGAACTTCAGAAGTTGTAACTTGTGTCAGCAAGTGTTGGAATAGGCCTGCACAATGGGCTTAGGCAATGGAACCTTGGTTCTCCAGGAGGTGAAATTTCTGTCCAAACCAGAGGCAAACAGGACTCTTGCTACCAAGGAAAAGTATATTTACACACAACCCACCCGTCCATTTTCACCAAAGAAGTTATGCCTGATCTGGTCATTTGTAACTTTACAGTGAAATGACAAAGAGACTGAAGAGCTCCAGGATGCACCTGATGAATGGCACTCAGGTCTGAGAGGGCCATTGATTATTCAAGTGCTCCCTGTTAAGGGTGAACATTTTCATTCATTCAAGCATGGAGTCATGCACACTTTAGCACAGTAACTAGATCACTTAGTAAATAAGCTGATAACAGGGCTTGGACCTAAATATTTCTATGTGCTAGTGTCTGGGCAGCAAAAGCAGGTACTGCAAGCAGGCTGCCCTATAGCCTAATAGAAGCAAACATACCAAAATCAAGAGTCTACAACAAGTGAATGGGAGGGGATGCAGAACCAAGAAGAAATAGGGTGCAGAATTTTAACTATTGTACCAAAGGCGTTGCATAAATTCAACAGTTACAGTAAAATTTGTTATAATGAAGTCATACAAGTAGTTTTTCCTCTGCATTGTGTTGGCATTGCTCTATGTAATACACCTCTTACAAATGACCAACCTCTCTTCCAAGCACTGTCTTGTGATCCAAGAAAAAATGGCTGTAAAGAAGGGGGGGAGGGAGGGCAGGGCTGAAGCGTGAAGGAAGGAAAGTGAGATTACAGGGGTCTAAACTAGTTTAGACCTACTACCCAGCAGTCTGCATTAGTTTCATGCTGTGCCACGTGAAAGACAGAACAGTGTTTAGGAATAGATGGTGAGGAGGTGGAGGCAGAAGGGAAATACAGATGGGTACAAAACTGCTAACAACCTGTCAGATCTGAGAAGAGGGAAGTTGTAAGGAATGCATGAGCAGCAAAAGAACTTGACCCTTTTTATTTATTTGGATGTCGTGGAATTTTCAGATACGGAATACAATGACTGAAACAAAAGAAGATAAGGTAGCTGCATAGGTCCATGCCTCTATTCAGGCATTTTCCAGAGTCCCACCAATGCCTTGACTATGATGATGAAAACCAGGCTAGCAAGCAGCAGCACATGGGCAATAAAATATTGGAATGTATCATGTACTAGCTAGTAAGTGTCTTGATATTATGTAGATTCCAACAAAAAGAAAGAATAAAGTTACATATATCTCTACAGAAGCTCTGTCTAGAACATGAATATTCTCTCCCATGTCTTACTTTCCCATCAGGCATGAAATCACTGGTTCTGGTTGGGGTAGGTTGTATGCTAGAGACACCATCTAATCAGTCCCCCAAAAATCCCAGCTGTAGGTACACAGTTTTGCTTTGTACTTCACGAGCTCCAGCTTGCCTCACAATTGGAACAAGGAAAGAAGTTTTTAAAAAGAAAAAGGAAGCAGCTCAGGCAGAGCAACGAGGGAATGATTAGCTTGCATGGCAGTGTTCCTCCCAGATTGCACAGAGGACTGACTAAGGGCAAAACCGTAGAAACAACAGGCAAGTAACGGGTGGGAGAGGTGGAGGGGAAAAGAGCATTTTTCTAGTCTCTTGTATTTGAGAGCCTACTCAATCAGCTTTGTACAATTGCTCTACAGGAGCATATACTGGCAGTGAAGAGGCTGATCTATTCAGGTAAAGAAATTCTTCTGTTATGTCACTGCAAGGAAAAAAGTGGATGGATATTTAATATAGTATGAGGTAATAGTAACTCATGGTGCTACTACTAGCAATGCATAGTGCCATTCAGAGAAGGAAAGAGAACACAGTGCACCAAGTCTTGAGAAACAGCTGAGAGAGTGGGAGTTCAGATCAAACCTAAATTCACTAGCACTACTGTTCGCCCATGCATGATGTTCTAAGCCGTTTGTAAGTGCTTTTGGAGGGGCCATCTAATGCTATACATAGATGCAAGCCTGCAAACGGGGACCACGTTACTATTTTACTATCTTTGTGAAAAATAAGAGAATGCTAGGCATAAGTTTAACTACGATCATTTTTCACTTCCCACAACTGCAAAGCTGCCAAGTCCCTGCCAGATGCCCGAGTAAGATTTGTGGATTGCTGGAGGGAGTCTGCACCAAGTAAGGCAGTTTGAGATTTTGCTTTTTCTGGTTTTCACTGCCCTCCCTCCTGCCCGGACAGCAGATGGTGGCATTATCATGGATGGAGTATTTGTTAACAAGGATTTTCTCATGACTTCTCAATATAAAAATCATCTAAGTGTCAGAACACAGGGCACACCAGGTTAGCCTGGTGTATTAACTGTTTTAAGTTTAAAAAGACAATGGAGACAACTAGCAGAAAAAATAATAGAAAAAAAAATGTTTTCCATTGCAAAGACAAAACACTAAATTAAATTCTGCTGTCTTAACTACTGCAAATTTACATTATATTGAGGCTCCAAATTCTGGTTTTTTATCAAGCTGAAGATTGTTAAGTCATCACATTATTCTACAGCTTCCTTGAATTCATGATGTTTAAAAATTAGGGGACATTCAGTAACACTGTGAACTGGTAAACAGAATGTCTTTCTCACTATATTGAACCATCCTGATTACTAGAAAAGGAAATGTCTGTGTACCTCCCAAACTCCAGAGAGCATTGCACTGTTTGAAAGTTAAGTTTAGGACTCTGAACCTATACTGTAAAGGTAGAAACGTGGACAATACACACATAAGGCTAAACTACTTATTTTTAGGCAGGCTTTCTGATGGCTGCCCAGAGCATTTCCTGTTGCTCTTAAATGCCCAAAACACTTATTTTTCTTTTAAACAGATTTTCTGAAGCTCGCATTCAGCACTGCTATCATAGTAAACTCACTAAATAGCCAGCAGAACTATCTGTTGGTGACAGAACAAAAAAATGGGAAAGAATGTCAAATTGTTGGGGGGGCAAAGCAGAAGATGATATTTTAGGGAAATAGAAATACATATATTACCACTTAGAAATTTCTTTGAATATGCTGAGTAAAACTGGGGCTTAGTAGTAGTATGAAAGGGTAAGTGAAGCATCCTTGAAAGGACAGTGTGCATCTCATGCTACTATGAAACAAAAAGAGAAAAAACTATTATGATCAAATGACAGGCTGGACAAGACACTTCGGATCTCTAAGTGCAAGAAATCCCACTTCCACTTCCCCCCTTAATTTTTATGGGTCTGTTCATACAGATATGTTTTAGAAAAATTGCTTAGTTTGAGCATAAAAAAGCTTATACTGTTTTCCACAACATTTATACATGGCACGTACCCTTTCTGCCCTCGTATTCTGCAGTCTGGCAACCAATGCTAGCAGGAATTTCAGGGATTCAGAATCTCAAGATTGAGGCCTTTACTTTTTTCTGCCTTCTTTCACCAAAACCTTTGCTCTATCAAACCATCTTACTGCAAGGAATGACTTCTGTTACATTGCACTTTGAGAACAACAAACTTCTGCCCATCTCCATTCTTTCTCCTTCCCTCCGAAAGTCTCTTGGTAGATGTAAACCATTTGATTCAGTACTGAGTGGAAATCACTGACCACGTAGCCTTGTTTAACTTTTTGCCTTCTCCATTTCATTTGTAGTGAGCTTGAAAAGCATAAACTTGAAATCAAATATCAAACCATCTGCAATTTGTACCAGTACTGATACACGCTATTTCTTAGATTGAAACTACCTGTAGTACTTTGTACCACAGAATATATGGTTACCCATGATACATACCAGCCGTCCTTGTAGTCAGAGACTGTAATGCTAGAAATCTTCAGTTTGATGATGCCTTCCACTTAAGTCAATAACAAAGTCCTGATGGATGCAATGTCAAAAAGAAAATGAAGACCTTCCTGCTGAAGAAATGAGAAAGTTTGCTAGGAGATAAGTCAGTAGGTGTATGATCCACAGGCCACATAGGTGGGGAAGTTCAAGAAATTTTTTTGTAGGAATGAGTCATGAATTCTTCACTAACTGATTCATCTGTAACACAAGAAATTTTAAAAAGAACACATTCAGAACAGTCTGTGTTCTTCATGGAAGGCACAAAACTGGAGAAGAAAAATAGACGCTCCAGAGGAGAACTAGATTTTTTAAATCAGTGTGCTAATCTTGGGCATAATTAAGAGAATGTTTGTTTAACATTTTGCCTTCTGAGAACAGACCGTAACTCCTCACAAAACAGAGACTGTTTTTCAAGAGTAATTGTTGCAGACCACACTGCCTTAAAATGCTCTAAAAGTAGAGATTCACATTAATTACAAAGCTGTTCACGGCTCATGCACTACTGCTTGTTCTGTGTTGCTTTTGGAGAAGGGAATCGATTTTGTATTTATTTATTTATTTTACATACCTTATTTAGGTGTAATTGATTGTTATTTCAAACCTGTGCAAAATTCAGTGCATAAAGTAACAAGGTGATGGAAGCTTTTATTTTCTAAAAAAGCAGAAGTGTTAAATATCGGGCCATGCCATAATTACTTCCACGTACACATTGAAAGCTGTTTTTGTATATTTAACCAATGGCAGGCAGTAGGAAATTACAGAGATAGTGCTAATTTCTATGTGCTTATTTCTTAGTTTAACTAAGTCTATACAAATAAATTCAGTGAAGTCCAGACCAGAATCCTACATGAATTTTTAACTATTTTCTAACTTACTGAGTGGAAAAAGATATAGAACAAAATCAGGAGTTGTCCTGGAGGACTGTGCCCATGTAGATAGATAGCTACAGTATAGTGGCAAAAACCCCACCACCACCACCAACAAAGACATAACCTTATTCACAGTAGGTAGGTGTAGGAACTCTCCTTTTTCCTTGCTACTTCTTAGTTGAGCTAATCACAGCTCGTAGTAAACCCACAGGAGAAAGCTAACTACTAAGCACCTCCTGTGGCGTAATCTTATCCCACCACACATGCAGTGGTCTTGCTCTACACGATTACAGAGCAGACAGCAGCATGAGAAAAGCTTCTGCACTTCTCACATTGGGATGATGTGTTTATATAGAGAAAACAAGGAGGTGATCCTCTCCGTGCCCCTTGACTACGGAGCCTACAGCTTTGCTTGCTCATACAAGTGGGAGCAGAGCTCCCAGTATTGTTCTCTTCTATTTACCCATGCACACAGACAAACATCAGGTACATAGTGCCACTGAGGGGTAAGCAGATGAGGATGGGAAGTGAGCAGAGCATTTTTCCTTGGGGCTTTTGTTTTGAGAAGTCAAGAAGGCCTGACAACATAGTGGTTCCAGTTCCCCAAATACAGTCATGGATTCAGTCTTCCTAGAGTTCGTGTGGGAGTGCTTGTGTGTGCTGGGTTGACTCTGCCTGGACTCCAGGTGCCCACCAAGGCCACTCTAACACTCCCTCCTCAGCTGGACAGGGGGAGAAAAACATGATGAAAGGCTCATAGATCAAGATAAGGACAGGGAGAGATCACCTACCTATTGTTGTCACAGGCAAAACAAACTCAACTTGGGGAAATTAGTTTAATTTATTACCAATCAAATCAGAATAGGATAATGAGAAATAAAAACTGAATCTTAAAAAACCTTCCCTCCACCCCTCCCTTCTTCCCAGGCTTGACTTTACTCCCAGTTTCTCTACCTTCCCCCAAGTGGCGCATGGGAATGGGGGTTGTAGTCAGTTCATCCCACGTTGTCTCTGCCTCAGGGGGAGGACTTCTCACTCTCTTCCCCTGCTCTAGCATGAGGGCCCTCTCACGGGAGACAGTTCTCCACAAACTTTTTCCAACTGGAGTCTTTCCCATGGGCTACAGTTCTTCATGAACTGCTCCAGTGTGGGCCACTTCCATAGGGTTGCAGTCCTTCAGGAACAAACTGCTCCAGCATGGGTCTCCCACGGGGTCACAGGTCCTGCCAGGAGCCTGCTCCAGTATGGGCTTCCCACAGGGTCACAGCCTCCTTTGGGTGCATCCACCTGCTCCGGCATGAGGTCCTCCATGGGCTGCAGGTGGAGGTCTGCTCCACCGTGGACCTCCATGGGCTGCAGGGGACAGCCTGCCTCACTATGGTCTGCTCCACGGGCTGCAGGAGAATCTCTGGTCTGGCACCTGGAGCACCTCTTCCCCCCTCCTTCTTCACGCACCTTGGTGCCTGCAGAAGTTTTTTCTCTCACATAGTCTCACTGCTCTCCTCCAGCTGCTGTTGCACAGCAGTTCTTTTCCCTTCTTAAATACGTTATCCTAGAGGTGCTACCACTGTCACTGATGGGCTGGCATTGGCTCTATGGGACACAGAGGAAACTTCTAGCAGCTTCTCATAGAAGCTGCCCCTCTAGCCCCCCGCTACCAAAACCTTGCCACGCAAACCCGATATATTGTGGGAACATTTTGCTGCTTCAAAAGAGCACAGTATAAATCTCTGGCAGATTGCTGCGTAAGTCACAGCCATGTTACCACGGACAAAAACATAACCTCACGTATTAGGCTAGATCCTCTTTTAGCCGAAGTCAGCATAGCTTGAGTCACTCTGCAGCAGCTTAACTAGCATATCACCAGGGCATCTGCCGAGTTCCTGTGAGCCTAACTCCACTGCTACAAAAACTGAACAGAAGACAGCCTTTAATTTCAGTGAAATCAGGAACAGAACAGTCCTGGGAAAGGTTATGCTTGCAACATACCGAACAGCAGTTGTTTCTTGGGTGATGCTTTTACTTGGTCCTGAACAAATTCCTTGTCAGTTGCTCTAGGGTCTTCTGGTCTGGCAGTGCTTTCTTTCCTTAAAAAAAAGAGACTTCAGTCAGTTTAACTCGAGAAGTGGTATGGTAAAGGGAGGACCTGATATTTTTTCAGATACAAACAGTATGATGCTTATGTAGTAAAAATAATCCTGGGATATGTTATACACATTGTAATATCTACCTAAGATACAAAAAAGGAATGTAGCAGTTCAAGCAGTAGCTGGAATAATGATACATGGATTGTAATTCTTGAACTGCTTCCCACCATTATAAAAGTTGTAGTCAAACTGTTTCAACACTAAATCTACTCTTTTGCCCTCTTACCTAACCATACTTACTTACACTTTTAGGTTTACATTTCACAGGTGTAACAAACTCCAGAAATAGAGACTTCTTGTTTGAAGGACTACTTAGTGGTCATTAAGTTACTTCTTGCCACATTCTTGAATAATTGCCTCAAAGGTTTCTGTAAGGTAAAATATATTTGGCATGCATAATTGGAAGAGACAACATAAAACATACATTGCATCCTTTAAATAAGCAATTAAAATGTTATTGGTTTACACAAGACTACATAAACAAGTATGCAAGACCGCTGGCAGACCTGTTCCTCTGGGTCATTAAAATAATTATACTTTCATGCCTCTGCCCTTAACTGGGAATTAGACTTTTTTTTTCTAATTTAAAATGACTACTGTTATTCTTGCAGGTAAAAATTTGCCCCAGCATACTGATGTTAGACATGAATGTGACAGTAACAAGCTTCTTTTAAATGACTCTTGGAACATTCTGAACAGTGCCTTTTCTAACCTAGTTTATATTTAAAAGCTTCTTCAAGCTTTTCATCTCATAATGAGGTTCAAATAATAAAACACAGTAAAATAAAGATGACTGACAATCAAGCATGATATCAGAGAGTAAGCACACAGTAAACAGATTTTTAGTAATTCTAAATTAGTTGATGCTTGTATTTCTTCAAAGAATCTTAGATCACAGTTTACTTACTGAGAAAACATTCCTTCCTTGAACAGTAAGACAAAAATGTGTATCTGACAGTTCTGCCTTCTACTGGGATACTACACTATACAAAAGAGTGAATTTTCTATTAGTATCGTTCTACCAAGATTTTCAGCATTAAAAAGAGCTGTATCATTAACTCTGACTTGTAGCCTATCAAACCAAGATAAATTCCAGCAGTGGGACCTACCACATGCAGTTCAAGAAGAGTGTGGCTGTACGTTCAACAGCCAGGACTACACAAGTCCTTCTCGCTTCAGTGAAAGCCTTTCCCAAGCACCTACATTTGTACAATAAACAGTGGGAACTAAGGGTCTAGTGTAAAGAAGACCACAGCATATAACCATAGCTGCTAGAGAAAGTCACTGTAAATTTGATGTGATTTCAGACTCATTTAGTTAGAAGCACACTAATCTGCACAAAACATTTATTTCAGTGAGCGTGACAGCAACATTTTACAAAAAAAATGAGTGTCTCATGCAGGTCTGTAGATTAGTCTAATTAAAATGAATTAACCAAGTTAAAGTTTGACTTTAAGTACAATTTTCTCATGAAGACAAGCCCACTTTCTTGGAGCGTTGCCCACATTTATCACACTTGCACATTTTGTTCAGAGCAGACATAACATTTTTGATAATATACAGTATGTAGGATAAAGCCACAGCAGTTTGTCATGGGTGGGCTGATCCTCGCCCACTTGAGTTAGACAGGTTTTGGAGGACTTGGGAGAACAGCGGAGAGCTTGTCTCATGATTAATAAGCACACAGCATTGTTCGATCTCCCAGGAAACGATGCTGTTTGATTTGGGCATGCTGTGATGAAATGGCAGTTGTATCAGCCCTGTCCTTTGTTCCACTGTCTCCTATCAGATGTTTAGGAACCACCACCATTTCTGCCGTTCTTATATGATTATCATTACATTTGCTTTCACTGCACCACCCAGACCTTCAAGACAAGCAGCAGCACTGATGCCTTTTTGTCCAAAAGAATAAGTGCTTGAGATTTATGATTCATCAGTGGTAACAGTCTTCAGTTGTTCCTCTAACAGTCATCTCGCCTAGCGTCTGCGGTCAGCAATTAGGGATCTAGCTCAGAGAACAGTAGGGAACACAGTGTTAGGCAGCCTACCAATTATTAGCATTTGGTCGTTTGTTATCCTCCACATCCACAACGAGCCTGTTTTACATACTGTAGGAAAGAGAAGGAGCAGTCTCTTTCCCAGTATGACTTCAGTTAGATCAGCTGGTCACAGGAATGAAGGATTTTGGTGATATCCTTCACTCCTGGAAGTCGAGGCAGCATACTGTATAGAGCTAGTAGCAAATTTAAGAACTGGGTAAACACTTATTTCAGTCAAGCAGTAAGAAATGAATAAACTCTTCTAGGCATTAAAAACATGGAAATATTCTTCACTTGTGTTTACGTTTGATCACCAGACCTGTACAGGGCAGTAATTTAACATGAAGACATTTTAAAACATACAGTGGGAAATCTGATATTAGAATTTGGGAGTAAAATGAGCACTACTTTACACATTTAAACTGCACACTTCTTGCTTGCAGAGTCTCTTTGCGCATGGCTAAGGGTGTCCAAATAAAGTGACCCAAAGACAGAGCGTAACAGTTTGCCAACCCCACATACTTCCTAACCGCACTTCATCTGCCACCCCATCCTCCTCCTGTATTGGGTATTCTTTAATATTGTCAGTAATACAACTGTGGTTTTTTTATTTCATAAGCCCATCAAAATACTTCTTTGATGCAGAAAAATCCTTTCTACATTTTTTTTAATGCAAGAATCTTATTTGATTTTAGCTTCATCCACAAGCTAAGAAAAATTTTTTTTAAATTTGGGTACTTACTTTTAAATACAGCAATTGCCATCAGTGTTTATAACATACTAATCACTGGTAAGAGATGGAAATGGGATTTCTTAATTTAATCACTGGATTAAGTCATTAATCATGTCTACGTTTGATATATTATACAACACAGAAACAACAATAGCTATGCTCCCTCAGGATCTATTATTTCAACTAATTGCAAAAAAAAAAAGTTTTTGAAACACTGTAATAATGCTCTGTGTAAGTACTTTTCTCTCTTATGTTTGTGAAATAGAGATCAAAATAATTACACAAAGGTGTATATTAAATACTTAACATCAAAACCACTGGAAAATCAGATGATGGTAAAGAATATGCAAATGAGTTTAAGAGAAAATATTTTTTTTACAACACACCTATAATTCAAGTTTGAATTGTGCTACATTAAAAGTATAAGGTATTGGTCAAATTTAAGTCTCTAAGGAATACATTTCTGGTCTTTTCTATGTATCAGCATTTACAGACAACTGGCACTTTGCTGCAAGATTTGTGGAACCTGCTTTCTTCTCCTTTTGGAGGTCATCTTTCATAACGGATATCACAGATCTAAACAATGGCAAACATTTCTCTATCCTTTCCACATTTTTCCCTCTACAAGACTGAAACAGAGTGTTCCCATCTCTTTTCAGTATTTCAGGAAAATAATCCCTATGACTATGGCAACCAAATAACGGCCAGCTTAGCAGAGCAACTCACTGGACTTTCAGTGTGACTTTATTCATTACCCAACAGCACTCTTGAGGGAGTCTGCTCCCTCCCATGGAATCACAATAAACAACCCTCGTTGTAGCTAATACTCAGTCATGGTAATATGCACTCAACATTTTGCAAAAGCCAGGGCAGTCCATTTCTGGAGACAAGTCAATGCTAGCACCTGGAGAGCCATCCCCATGACTGTTTTCTGCAGGATCTCTCAACAGCCTCTAAAACATTGCATTCATTAGGTGGCTCTGTACCTCTGTAACACATGCAACCAATTCACCACCCCGTGACCACTGCTCCCTCCTCATCTTCCCAAGACTACAAGTGTTTGGATTTAATAGTTTCCATTTCTATCATTCAGGAAGTCTACAAGCACAGGAGAATATAGTGGTTTTCCCTTTTAATACAGCTAGTATGAACCCTACAGGTACACAAAACAGACTTGGCCTCCTTCCAAATGCCTTTTTTTTCCCTCTCCTTCAAAACATAATAAGCTCTAGTGCCTTCCATTTAACACTGGAGAAGTAAATCTCTGCCCACTGGTAAAAAGCAAGATTATTATTTGGCTGTTTCAAGACTCATCAGTTCTCATTCTCTGGTTCCCATGGAAACTATCCCCAGTGAAGTTTGAGAGGGGCTATGTGCGCAGCAGAAATGCCAATAATAATGGAGAGAATTAAGTTTCTGCAAGGGAAAATCTTAAGTCATTTTCAAATTTTGTCCAGGCCTTGGATGGCAAATCATCCGCTAGTTTCATTTTTGCCAAATAAAAAAGTAGAAATGAGTATTTTGCCTTGTTGATATTTAGTTCACGAGATTAGGGAAAAAAGGTACTGGAATAAGGAATTGTATTTTCTCTGAACAGCAACCAATGTAATCAGTATAAAATAGAGAGTACGCTATGAGGCTGAAATTAGTCCAGTAATAGACAATATTTTCTGAGAGATTTTGTATCTAAGTTTATAGATAAAATTTTGTCAGCAGAGGTACATCTACAGTCGCCCTTGAAACAGTGAGACTGTTTCACTGAACCTGTACCATAAATTAATTTGATGGAGCAAGAAGTAATACATTACAATTGGAACTGGCCCAGCATCGTCAATAGAATAATACAGAGGTAAGAGGTACAGTAAAAAAATGAGAGGATAAACAGAGTTCAATTAAATACAAAATTTTGTAAAATGTGTGAGCACTCTATTAAATTCTGATCCTTGATGAATGAAAAGCAGTAGGTTCAATAATGACAGTACTTCATAAAAAAAATTCTATGCTCAAAATTAAATCTAATTATCTTCTGTAGAAAGAAGTTATGCAGATTTAAAACAAGCTGAATGATTGAAAGAAGTGGTTATAATGATGAGCAATATTACAGAGACATGATTATCAGGTAAAGTATTATTTTTTTAGATTTGGAAACAGAATAGGCAAAAAGACAGAAAAAGGAGCAAGGGCACTAACATGGGACCCTACTCAGTTAAGGCTACATTCAACAGAGAACTTAAACACCTACGTAATTGTATAGCAATTTCAAAACCATAAACCAGGCAGCTGCAAGTGCCTACTCCAAGGGGCATCTCCCACTTAAACCTGAAAATTTTCTAAAAATTCTGCTTCTGTGCAAGCAGAAAATGGAGCATCTTTGCAGCTGTGTCACTTGCCTATTTTAACAGAAGACCCCAAAACACCAGGTGTCACTCTGGCCCCCAAGGAGGTCAATACCTGTACTCTGAACATACCCAGGAGGCCAGAGTACTTCACAAAATGAACATTTTCTTTTAAAACACAGCCAGAAATGAAGAAATTGTTGCAAGTGTTCACTTTCATACAGTATCCTGCTGGTTAGAGCACTCACGGGAAAAACAGGAGACATCTGGGTTAAAGGTCTCTTCAGCAAGAGGAGGCTCCTCTCCTGCCTCAAGAACATGCTTAAATACGAGGCTGGAAGGCAGACTGAGCAGGGGGAGGGGAACAGAAGGCATGAAGGACAGTATGTTTACCCCCGAGTAGTTAGGGCTGTCACCTGAATGACAAAAATATAGACTGCACTCCTTGGACTAGTTTTGGAGTTGCGTTTAAAATGCACAAACAAGTCTGGAAGCTGGGAGCAGAGTCCAGAAGTTACCCCTCCCTGCCGGGAGAGCCAGGCCAGGAGTCATTCTCCTCCCAGCCCTAGGACTCCCGCATTCCTCCCAGCCTACTCACACAGCCTTGGCAGCACCGCTCCCTCCCCAGCTCCAGCCTCCCGGGCAGCCGTTCCGTTGGGCACTCCCCCAGGACCTGGGAGATGCAACTGCAACATGCCCAAGTGAGTGGCAAGCCCTCATAAACTTCTCCAGTTAAGGCTTAAACTACTGATTCACATATAAGGGCTGCGAGGAAGAGGGTAACCACCATGGGTTTGGTGGGGTTTTGTGTTGTGGTTTTCTTTTTTTAAGTAAAAGACATAGAAGGATAAAAGCATGGACCAGAGCTCAGAGAATGAGCCTTGCATGTGCTGACAGGAGAGGCAGTGTGCCAAGGGAAGGAGGTGCCTATTGCCCACAGAAAGCTAAATGCCAGAGCTGCAGAAGGAGGCAGGATTTCAGAGACATCCCTGTTCTCGTTAACTGGCTCAGAGTGGCTTCCAGCTGAGAATGCCGACTCTTTCAGATCACCCTTCCCCATATGCCACATCCGTCACCCCAGCTGGTTAACAGAGGTAATTAGGGTGCCAAACACCTGAAAGTTATGCACTGGAGCATGTTTTCCCTTTCTTCACTCTATTTCATCTAGCCTTCAGCCTCTACAGACCACTGTTTTCCATTTGTTAAAAGCAGATCGAAAACAAGCTTTCTATTCCACAAGGGCAGCAAGGATAAATGGACTGAACATTGAGATGCACAGACACTACAGTAATGAGGGCTGTAGCACAGGATCAACCTCACAGAGGTAAGATCCCTGTCTGAAATCTTACCTATGCAGGCAACAAACCTAACCAAGAAGAAAAGAGTAATATGGAGTGATATAAAATGATTAGAACAGTGAGTTGGTTAAAAAAGACTGACCAACCAGCATCGTGGGAGGAAAATATTCCTACCGGCTACACTAAAATCACAAGCTTTCTGCACAAAAACAAAAAGCAGCAAAACCACCCTTGAAATTCTCTCCCAGTTGCGCTGCCTAAATGAAGGAAAGACAGTACAGCCTAGGCCAGTAATTATCCCTCCACAGTGGTGCAGCACAACTAAGGAAGGGGAAATCATAAGGAAGAGGCACAAGCAAAACGAGGTATAAAATTTTATCCCTGGATTGGGGAGGGGAAGAAGCAGATGAACAACTGCAGAAGTGAAAAGCTCTGGCATAAAACAGAGTGGCTCAAACTTTGACCCTGCTGCTAGGGCTGCCTGGAGGAAGACGTTTCTGCTCCATGAAAGCTGAGATTTCAGAATCTGGCTTTAAGCCAAACCAAGATGGAATTTTCCAAGTTAATGGTTTCCAAACATGACTTTTGGAAAACAATCAAGATGCTTGATTTTCCATCAAGAAATGATCCTGTAATACAAAAGCAAGCATTTGTTATAAAACTACAGAATTTAGATTTTAGCATCGGAATTTTCAATTTTTGTTAATGCAACTTCAGTCAAATCTACATGATTTGATAAAGCATTCTACAATAACTGCGTTTTTTGATGAAATGGTCTGTGGGGTTTCTGTCCTTACCTTCTCACAAGTAAATTCATGATGAAAACAAAACCACAAAAAAAGCAGGAACTGGACACAAAGATCAAATCAGAAAATGAGTACTAATCAAGAAAAAAAGATGAGGTTTTGAAGACTGAGAAAGAATGTAGTATGAACAGGCTATGCACCTTATCATGTCTCAAGTGAAAGAGTGTATCTATCCAGAGTTTTATAGGGTTTCAAAATGGTAGTGATTGCCATTTAAAGTATACTGATATGGACAAGACTAGCGGACTGTGTGTATAAAGCCTTAACAATTCAGTAAGACATGAGCAAATATTGTACAGTTCATCAAATTAAATAGTTCTTTCTCATGTTTTTGCTGAACTGTCTCCACTGTATCACTGTGCCACATAAGCACCATTTCAGCACAGAGTGATAGCAGAAGTCACAGAATGAAACCCAGAGATAGTAGATCTAATGTTTCCTATCCTCCCCTTTCCTCAGGCACAGAAATACATTTGGGAAGTTGCCCATTTTTTAACGGAGTCACATAAATTGTTTTATATGTAGAAAAATATGGAAAAAAGGATAGATGGATAAAAATAAGCTCAGCCTGGGAGAACCCAGAATTTTCTAAAATTCACCACTGTGAACAGTTAAGAGCTGCAGAGCTGTTCAGCAGAGGCCCCAGTTTGGAAGCCTAAGGTTGCCATCTTTTGGAATTGCATGTGAAGTGTGTGGCTCCCATGCAGTGCCATTTCATGAGGTCAGGAAACAGCAGTAGCTTAGGGAAAGAAATTTTGGATCAGGCAAATTGCATATACTGCTAAAAAGTCTTTACCTTGAAGTGTTTTCATCAGTGGTAGCATCCGACTTCAGAAGAAATTTCCATGCTTTTCTTGTCATCAGTATTTACACCACCTAACTAAGTTCAATACTGGTTCTACAGGTCAGCGTGAAGGACCCCAAATCAGCCTGTGCCTCACATGGAAATGCCACATCATCTACTTCTTTAAGGGAGCATATGGAAAGGCTTTCCATTTTAACCTCCACCCAGTTCCCTCACCTTGTCCCCATGCTCCTTGAAAGTCTCCTCCTCATCATCCTGGAGGCAAGCTGGCCCAGTGTTTACTTAGGAGCTTTCCGATCTCCCTCCTGGTATGGAGTTCCTGCTACCACCCTTACTCCCTCCCTTGCATGTCCCACCCTGCACTCCAGCCTCCCCTATTCATGCAGATTGTGCTGCTTTCACAGAAGGTGCCATCTTCACTCCCCCTCATCCAGTGTGCAGCAGATAGGACAACAGGCAGCTTGTTTTCCTCCCCTGGCCAAGATGCCCCTTTTCCAGCTCAGGATCCACAAACTGTCAGCAGATTAACTAAACTGTTTCCCAGAATCACGAGATTCAGTTCTGCTTCTCAACTTGAACAGAAGTTGTTCCTCAGCCTAGTAAAATTTTAATTTGAAGATACTATACAAAGTCATCACCCTATTGATGGAAATATTATCTGTATAAATCAGGTTTTCTTACCAAAACCTCATGGTGGGTATGCCCGCTACAGCTGGTGACTGAGAAAATGGATTAAGAATGACACGGGGGTAATACCATCCCATGTTAACTATGTTCATACTTTAATTCAGTTCTTTGGCTTCTGTCAGGCCAAGCTTTGTAAGATGTTGGCAAAAACGGTCAACATACTTCTGGGCTGTATTAAGCAGCTTATTGCCAGCAGGTTGAGAGAGGGGATCCTTCCCCTCAGCACTGGTGAGACACACCTGGAGTGCTAAGTCGATTTCTGGGCTCCCCAGTGCAAGATTAACATAGACAAACTGGAGAAATTCTAGTGAAGGGTCAAGAAGGTGATTGAGGGATTGGAGCATCTGTTGTATGAGCAGAGTTTTGGAGAGCTGGGCCTGTTCAGCCTGGAGAAAAGAAAGCTCAGGGGGATCTTGTCAGTGTGTATAAATATTGGATGGGAGGGTATAATAAAGGTGAAGCCAGGCTCTTATCAGTGGTATCCAGTACCAGGATAAAAGGCAATGGTCACAAACTGAAATAAAAGAAATTCCACTTAAACATAAGAAAACACTTTTTGACTGTTAGGGTGGCCAAACAGTAGAACAGGTTGCCCACAGAGGCTGAAGTCTCCTGACAGGGACCTACAAGAAAGCTGGAGAGTGACTTTTTACAAGGGCGTGTAGCGATAGGTGTCATGGTTTTGGTTAGAACAGAACCGATTCTCTTCTAGTGAATCTTCCTGACAGCTAAGTTCTTCTAAGTAACTGCATTTTTCTGCAGCTGACCGTATTTTACAGATGCTGTCCGCTCCAAAGCTGATGACACCTGATGATTATAGTTTTACAGAGCTAACAGTAGGAAAAGAATGCAGAAAAAGGCTCCTTTTTGTAATTATCACTATAGCAGCCAATATCACCAACAGATCTCTTAGGTCCCACAAGGGGTCATACTTGCGGGGAGGGGCGGACAGGACAGGTGACCCAACACTGACCAAGGCGCTATTCCACGCCATGCACGCCGTGCTCAGCTTAAAGCTGAGGGATCATGAGGGTCTCGCTCTCTTCGTCCATTGCTGCCTGCTGAAGAGGATCCTGCACCTTGTCCAGCCTGCGATCCTGATCCAGATCCCGATCTGTGCATTCCTGAGCCCAGTTCCTGCCCACTGCCGAGTCCAGTCCGGGACTTCCCGGTGCTGCCTGGAAGCTGTTGGCGGGATGCCAGCGCCCAGCACCCAACTCCGGGAAACTGCACATCGGTCTGGGATATTTTACATTATTTCTCTTATTATCAATATTAGTATTATTAGTGCTATTAGTAAAACTTTTTATATTCAATTTGTACATCTCCCTCCCTTTTCCTCCTTTTCCCCTCCTCTGGTGGGAGGGTGTGGGTTAATAGAGAGCGTCTGTCACTGCGTTTATTGATGCCCTGCTTTAAACCATGACAACAGGACAAGGGGTAATGGCTTTAAACTGAAAGAGGGTAGACTTAGGTTAGATGTGAGGAAGAATTCTTTACTGTGAGGGTGGTGAGGCACTGGAACAGGTTGCCCAGAGAAGCTGTGGATGCCCCCACACCTGCTAGTGTTCAAGGCCAGGTTGGATGGGGCTGTGAGCATCCCGGTCTGGTGGAAGGTGTCCCTGTCCATGGCAGAGTGGTTGGAACTAGATGATCCTTAAGGTCTCTTCCAACCCAAACCATTCTATGATTTTATAATTCTGTGAATCTCCATCATTTCAGATACTCAAAACAGAACTGGACATGGCCTAAGCATCCTGCTTGAAACAACCCTGCCAGGGTCTAAATTTCCCAGCAGTTCACAGTGGCCACATCCTCGCTTTCCAAGCATATGTGTCCATGCTTCTTTCCCCTTAGAGGCACTCCTCTGAAACATCCTCAGTTACAATCCTATCTAACCTCCAATTCACTCTGTTTTCACTCTTTTGCTATGATGTCTGCAAAACTTGATCATGACTGTTGGCTTGTTGATGGGTTGTGACTGCTACTGACCCAGATGCTCTCACTGCCGCTTTTAATCCTTCTGTGTTTCTGCATTCTTCTGCCATCTTGTTTTGTACTTTGGGTGTAAACTCTTTGAGTTAGGTCTCATAAGCACCTTATTCAAACCCAGAGTTCCTATATACTATGGTAAAACAGATCTGTTGATGTAAGTTTAAGAAAGTACATTATGTATCACTTTTATTTTTAGATACTTGTTCAAGAAGGTTTTCATCATGGAAGACATTCATTTCACTTAAGTTTAGCCATTTAACTGCCAGAGACCTCATGGAAAGACAGATAAGAATCATCAGCAAGGCATTCATCTTGCTTATCTCAAGAGACTTATCTCAGCCTGGTATGAGCTGCCTCTCTCTCTTCATTTATTAGAAAGGGAGCATAGAGACATAAAATTTAGCCAGCTGAGATTATGCAAAAAGACAATCTTTTGACTAGACATGAATCTACAGACTCATAAGAAAGCATCCATCTTTGATTTAGATTGCCTGGACAAAATCCCACCTTTTCTTTTTCCCCAAAGAATAGCAGGGAGAAATATAAGATCTATTATAACACGTCATTCATGCGATTTAGTTACAAGAGTATACTTTAATACTTGCAGTCTGTCTTCACAGAAGCTGAGAGGAGATTCCAGTGTGTATCTACTTCTTCTTTTGCACTGAGCCCGCTTTTTGAGAAAACAACCATTTTTCTCATCACGGACTGTAAAGCTGCAATGAAACACAGAAAGCCACTCAACTGAGCTGTTCAAGTTTTGGTTAAACATGCTTAAGATCTGGCTTAGGCATTCCTAAAAGATACTTAAATGCTTTGTAACTTAGACAATATTGAGTGGCACCAATAACCTAGAATTCTGCTGAGGACTCCAAAAGTACTGCTAGAGTAACTCCCAATAGTTCTGTTAATTAAGTGCTCCTGTAAATGGCATTCAGTATTCTGACATTTATGTTTGGGAGAGGAAACTGCCTGTTAGAAGTAATAATGGACGACTGTTGTAATACAGAAAATACTAAACTCCATTAGTCTGTTATTAGCAACTTATACAGCCATGCAATTAATATCCTACCTTTTCAATATAACTTTATTTACACAATGACAGTGAGAAAAATGAGTTTTTTTCCCCAACGGGCTGACCAAGGCTGTGCACTGTCCTACACAATTTGCAGCTAACACTGAGTAAAAGAGATTGAGAGAGAGAACTTTTTGTTTCTTTGTTGTGAAATTCAGTCATGCAGAGTGAGAACAAGTGTTTATTATTCTTTCTGAAAAAAGAAGCATCTGTGATGATTGCCAAGAAGGACTCGCTTGCTCACTTAATGATGTGCAAAAACTTGGTCAAGGGCTGGAAATATTTTAAGGTGCTTTTGAATTTCAGTAGGAGCAGCACAAAAAACACTTTGTGGATATATAGCGATCATCTCCAGGGCTACTCAAAGGGGACAGAACTCAGTCTGCAGCCTGCTATGCTTTGCAAGTAACGTAACTACATCACTGACAAAGATTAGACGTCTTCATTATTTTTTGAACGGGTGGAAGAGGGGAAAAGGGTCAGGCAGGATTTACGTTCAGCTTCAGCAGCTTTAACTCATATCTAAGCATGATTTTACTCACTAAATAGTCTTAACGATCCTAACATTTAAGTACTTACAAAAGAGTGTAATTCCTCATAAATAAATGTAGAGGGAAAACAAAACAAAACAAACAGACTTTCAAACGTAAATATCAATTCAAGATTTTATGGCATCTTAAAATCAAAAAACTACTTTGCTGGCAGCACACTGCTCAAGATTATTCTAAAGAATCTCCTTTTGGAATATAATTGGAGTTCTTCTTGATATGAACTCATAAAGCCAAAGCTTTGCTAAACTGTTTCAAGACAGAGTTCAAGTTACAGACATTAAAAAGGACGTGGTAATACAAAGTCTTTTGTCTCTGGCAAAAATACTAAATATTCGCATGAATAATAGCTAGTTGAACTCAAAGTAGGCAGTTGAAGTAAAACCAACTTCCTTTATTTTGTTGCTTTAGTAATTATAGAAGTCTGTGAACCAGTGATATCTTCTAGAGAGCGAATCCACTGTATTCTGTGAATGTCCCCATTCCGATATTTAAAGCTTTAAGACAAAGCTCAGCCATACTGTGGCAGTCACACTACCAACACTTGACATCAGGCGTTACTATTACTGAATAGTAATTTGATCATGTGAGCTCTTACTGCAAGCTAGGGCCTGCCTTGTCACATATGCAAATTTGCTATACTTTCTGCTTGCACAAAAACTATGTGCACTTGGCCTACACAAACCAAACACTTTTTGTTATCTGAATGTTAAAGGTTCTTTGTACCTAGCTCCAAAGTGTAAATAAGAGAGAAAGGTACAGTAATGCCAATTAAAAGCCATAATTTGCTATGTCACACCTACTTAAATATCAGGATCTTCAGTCTGGCAATTCCAATGGGAATATTCAGCTCTGTTCAACTATAGTTACCACCCGACTAAGTGTATAATCTCACAGCAGTTGCCGCCATTCAAAAGCACTTTTCTGTGCTTTTACAGCTCCAACATCCTCCTGTTTGTCAGAACAACACATCTATCATTTTGTAGTCGTTCTTTGCTCCCACCACTCTTGCGTGTTTTGCCAAGTCCTGTTGTTTTCTGCTTTACAATATGTCCTTTAAAAATAAGCAAGTCCTTTCTCTTACTCCCTGTGGCTGAAACCTTTGTCTCAGCTCTGACTGCCTTTCTTCTGAAGTTCCTCAGCTACTGCTACCTCCTCGGTTGCTTTTTCTAGTTCCTACTTGGTACTCCCACAGGTGCTACAAACCCTTTCCACAAAAGCATTCCCTCTTACAAACCATGATCCACCTCACTAGCTTCCTCCATCCTAGCAAGCAAATATTTCCAGTTTTGCTTATCCTATTCTTTCTGATGTTTCCGAATTTTCTCTTCATTCTATATTCAATTGTATCGGCACTTTTGTATGACTCCATTTGGGCATTGGGAATGCGAAGCCACTTCCTACCCCCTGCAGCAAACTTCCACTGTCTCCTTCCCAAAACATATCAGTACCATACCTACCATTATTGTACATATATCCTTCCAGGAATATTTTTTTTTCCCGAAGAAAAGTTGGATTTGAGCATACCCAAGCCAAACAAGAACTTCTGCACGCAGCCTTCTACACAGTCTGTGCGACAGGCTCACATTAGAACTTCACAGTGAATTAAATACTGTAATTTCTAGCTTAATGCAGCTGATCTGCTACATAAAGGTCCTCCTACACAGTAAGCTCTCTCACGCAGAGATTTTGTCTTTGTTCTGACACTTTCCTGAGAACATGTATGTCTTCAGTTCATATAATACAGGACATTCATTCCTTGTAAAAGCAAAATAACTCCCTGCCTTTCCCTTCCTTCAAAAAATAAAAACCAACCTCCCTCTCCCCCCCTCAGAAAGAAAAAAGCTAATAAACAAACCTCTAATTAAACTGAAGGACTTGAATCATTAGCTTGCCTACTGGCAATAATTTTACAACTCGGGATGGTACATGCTTAAAATGGAATGTTTACTTTTACAGGGAAAATATCCAAATTTGTTCTTCAGATAGACCATTTGAAGTTGTCTGGCCTTTATAAAATTGTGTATTCACAATAAAATATATATTTATCTTCCTGTATTCTAACTAAGCTTGTAGTTTCAAAGTAAGCTACTTGTGCCTTACCTAAAAAAAGAACCCCACCAAAAATCTGCTGTATATGACACTTCCCATGAATAGGAAGGCTGGCAAGCATCCAACAACTTCAAAAAACAAGGAGGGCAGGAATGTTCCCCTGCACTATGGCAAAAAGAAAAAAAAACCGTTCAGTGTACAAAGTCACTTCTTTGTAAGTGGACTGGAATTTAAAATACTACAGTTCTACTCTCTGTCTGGACCCTTACAACAAAGTGCAGCTTCATACAAGTCACATGACCGAATACCTCTCTTCTCCACCTTCACATACTGTGTGCGCACTCTTCTCTGTAGTTTTTAACATACATGGTTACTACAACAATAGGCAGCAAAAACCTGGGCTTTGAAAAAACGATTGATCCTTTTGAGAGCATCTACTCTCTTTACACTTATTTTTAGGATTCTGTTTATTAACTTGTAAAACACAACTGACAAAAACAGTTTTGCAATCACTGCTTTCCTTGAGTTTCAGAATATTCCACAAGTTGTGTATGGCTCATTATTTCATTGGCAAAGTTATTATCTGTCTGCTGGTTAAAATCTTTTAGCCTAAAAAGAAACAGAACTGTCACCTTCAGTACTGTAAATAAACACTTTTGCCTTGGCATATACAAGGTGCCTGAGACTCCCCTTCATGGATTTCACTCTTTTAGGCCTAAATAACCAGAGTGATAGTGTGTATTCACAAGAATATACAGAAAGGGAATGCATCATAGACAGGATGAAAAATACAAATGAATCAGGCTAATCCTCAAAACTTGGGCAATAACCCCTCCTGCCATCATTTTGGGGCATACAACTCCCTCCTCCCGGCAGCCAAACTACATTATCCCAAGAGTGACCCTATCCAAAACAGGTTGCCCTGTACATAGCTACAAAGCAAATATATTTATGGAAACACTGTTCTTCTACAGAAGTGTAAAAGCTGAATTTTGTAACATGGTCAGTTTTTCTCACCCATTTTTTTATCTTCTCCCCTCTGTGCATTCCTACCTGCCTCCCCCTGCCTAGCATGTACTGCTTCCAGCTGGCATTCTCACAACTGTAACCCTTCCTCAGGTGCTAAATAGTCATAACTTGTCTCACCTCAGGAGTCCTCCCCTTTTGTCTATGCAATATTAAAGGGTACAACCCAACCTGAAGAACAGATATATGCAATATTCAGTTCCCTCTACAATCCTGTAGATTCTAAGAAAAATATATAGCTTTTATTGGTGTCAAGAAATAAACAGCTCAGGACATGGTACTTCTTGTCACACAGCAGCGGCTGGCAGACACTGCCATTTGATGTACATCAGTAGTTACTAAAGAAAAATAGAAGATGCTCTCTAATTCTGGGTGGTGAATTATCAAGTATGATACTTCCAGTAAGCCAGAGTAAATTCCTACTATGACTAGACGGACTCCTCTAAGGAAGAGAATTCACAGGGAGCTACTGGCCTTTAAACACACTGCAGATCTGGACGTGCTTCATGCACCACATCCTTCACTCGCACGGATGGCAACTGTAACCTCCCTGACACAGCTCTTCTAGTCTGAGCAGCATCCATTTCTCTGCAACACACACCCTGCAAAGAACCATGCTGGGCCAGCCTGTTGTATTGCTTGCAAGAATCTTTTAGCAATTGCCTGCTTGCTGCAGGCATTCATTAAAAGGTCAGAGCTAGCACAGTACTGACAAAAGGTCTCTCCCCTTCTCAAGATGACAGCACAATGACAAACTCGAGAGACTCCAGTCTCGCTGTGAAATCTTGATGTGGCAAAATGGTTTGGTTACCTCTAAGAGAAGGAGGAAGGGAGAGGAGGACCAAGAGCAAGGATCATAAAACCCAAGCTTTTAAAAGTGGCCTGGAGGAAACGGTCATTCACAGATAGGAAAGGCAAGCTGGGCTGTCAGACTGTAGTCTGAGAAATATTTTAGAGGAATAAAAGCAGCTCCTGCTTCTCTCCTCTGCCTTTGGATTTTTGCAAACCAGAGGCAGGTATGCTATTGCCGGTTCAAAGGTCATCTGAGCTGGCCTCTGAAGCACAGTGAGAGAGAGACACACCGAACCATGCCCTGACTACAAGCAGGTAACTGTGAAGGCTCAACGATACCGGGTATGTGCGTGTCTGTAACACTGACCTGTAAGGAATATTGAAGATGGTCAGCATGGTCCAGCCCAGACTCTACGCTGAGGTGCTTATTTTACAGACTCCAGTTGCATTGCCTGCCCTAGGCTGGGTACTCCACCAGTAACAAAGAAGCAAGGTTTAAACTCAGAAACACTGCAATAATTCATCACATGGCAGAATGTAGCTAGAATGGATTAAATTTTCTAGCACTGTGTTGATTTACCTCCAGCAGACAGCATTACCATCCCACAAATCGGAGAAATACACAGACAAAAGCAATGACAGTTCCCTTCAAACGAAAACAGAGTAGTGGCAAGAAAGAGCATGAGACATTGCACACAGACAAGCAGAGAGGTCTAAGTATTGTTCTGCACTTTTTGAAAATCTGTACACAAAAGAGCAAAGTCATTTCTGCAGGAACAGGTTGACGAGAGTAGGGTACATTTAAGGAAATACAGTACATGCACTATCTTGCAGAGTTAAAGAAGGGAGAGATTGACAAGGAACCCATAATTAAAAATCAAGCCATTATTTTGAGCCTTTCTGTACTAAAATTTTATGCATAAATTAAGGTTGAGTTTTCAATATTTGAAGAGAAGACACTGAGAGATTTAAAGATAAAAGTTCTAATCATATGGGAAAGGAATATGCTAAACAAAGATTTAAAACAAATCTTCAAAATAATTCAGTTACTGTGGGAAATGGAGGTCTTACTCTACAGTTAAAACATGTAAAACATTCCGAATGTCAACCAAAACAACCTCTAATATTAAATCAAGAAGCTTTATATCTATGGTTTGTGTTTGGCATAGAATTTGTTTTGCAAGAGAAAATGGCACAGATCAAGATTTTCATGGTGCAGAACACCACTTCTGAACAATGAAACTCAACCTTGTTTAAAATCCAGATTTGCCAACAATGCAAAAACTATGGAAATGACAGATCACGATCACAATTTGACTTCAAAATCTGTAATAATGCTGTGCTTAAGTTCAATCTCTTGCAAAGTACTTCAAATCAAAAGACAGCTAGGGTCTGTTGGAAAAATAATAGGAAAACGCTTAAAAGAATTCTTCTAAAATCCTGAGGAATCCATTACAGATCTTATTTGGAACTACTACATGACAACACTTGTGAAACCAGGACTGTCAGGTACTAATGATGTTTAGTGGTCAGATTTTATTAACCTGAAGTTGTTGTAAGAATTTACAATACTCTTCTTTTTGCATAAAAATTCCAGAAAGATGATGTATAGTAATATGGGTTTGCATAATCCCAAACCTTTGCAGGTATATGAAGGCAAAACCAGTGGGCTGCCAGGAAGCTATAGCTTATTTCTATGAGACAACAATGGCAGCAAACCTAGAAGAGTCAGAAAACACCTTCCTTCTCCTACTGCAGAAGCAGCTGAAAATACAAATTTTGAGTCCTACAGATATGAAGCAGAACATGCCAGCAGCAAGGACTAGATCCAGAAATCTGGCTATCAATAAAAATTTTGCCAAATTTTCAGTCCTGCACAAAAACCTTCTAAATGTGAGGATCACAGGACTTCTGACTTCCATATCACCCCTTCCTTCTCCTCCTGCCTATTATTATAGGCCCAGATTTAACAGCATTCCCAGTTCATGGTGGTCATGCACACCTTCATTCACTAGATAAAAGCACTACTTGCAGTCTATTGCAATAACTATATCCTTCAACTACCTTGGATACTTTAGCATTCACATGATTTACTATCATCAGATATTAAAACCTTACCCAGAGAAAGCAAACAACTTGTCCAAGATTGGTAAGTGAAAATCCTGAAACATGAATGCCCAGAAAAAGACTAATGCATTAACTCCTTAGGCCCCCAAATTTGAAATGATCTGATTTTCCAGGGGGCTAAATTCTCTACTCCCACTGAAATCAATGAAAGCAGTAAAGAACAAGACTGCGTAGGCTGTTCCTTCCCATGCCAGTCAGACACCACCACAACACAGTGATACACAATTATCTTCTGCTAAACAAAATACGGCTTACTTGCCAAATGACACAAGCACTCCATATGCAAAGACATGACAGTTAAACAACAGTCACCTGAGCACAATCTTGTTTATTTGTGGCATTTCTCCTGAAAACTAAACACATCTGGCTCCCTTGGTACTTACTCTCTGCAGAACAAATCTTCATGTTTGCTGCTCTCAGCCAATATACATCTCACAAAGACACATCTATACAAGACACAAAAGTAGCCTAAGATCCTTGATATGAACTCCGCACTACTCAAAATTAGTTCAGATATGTTTAGATAAGGCACGCCTTTGGATCTCCGTTTAGGCAGAACCACGTTCAACAATCCTGAAACTACAGCTGCATTCCACCCTTCCAGCCTCCATGTTCTCCTTGCTGCAAACCTCATTATTGTGCTCTGTGGTATGCTCTTTATTTTTTTAGACTTTCTTAACTGCTACCCTTAAACAGTCAGTTTCAACCTGGCTCTCTCGATGTAAGGTAATAGCTCACACAAACACACTGGAGAGCACATGATACTTACTTAAAAGAAAACACGCAAGTATTTCACTGTTCCTCCAAGCAAAGCTTGTTCTGGAACAGAAAGAAAACTTGTTCTTTGTTTTGTGAAAACCTTGGCCCTTCTTCCTATCATCACTTTCAAATTTCATGCCTCCAGGCTGAAAACATTCCATTTTCATCAAGCCATTTTCTTAAATCTGCACAACACTCACATCTGTCACAAGCTTTTGCTCTGCTCCTTTGAGGTGTTTCTGCAGCTCCCACACTCTTGGCAAGAACTGACTCCAGGTACAAATCCAACACCCTCCTTTATTCATCATTTGGATGTATGATTAACTTTCTTTTTTCAAAGTTGTTGCCTTAAGCTCTGGCTGTTGACTACCCCCATATGAGAAACTACAACTTGTTCAGTGTTGGACCATGTTTTTGCTTCTTTGGGCTCAGAATTCATAATGAAATTGGATCCACACGTTGCATAATCTGGCCAATATGATACTGACATCCAAGGTTTGGCACCTGCAAGAGTTCCTGCTGGGTGTGTTCCATCCCCCTATTTATTCACAGACTTCATCTTGACATGGAAACTACCTCTCCAAAACACCACTGATTTATTGCACCAAACATAATAAAGGATTTAAATTCATGGACATACACAGTTTCACCTACGTATGACAATGCACATGAACATGCAACATTCAGTCTAGATCACATTTCACAGGTGCTAAGTTACATTTGCTACAATTCCTGGTTCTAGGATAACGTCAGCCCTTCCCAGCAAATTTTGTAATACATTCTTTGGTCAAGGCAGAAGATATGGACATTAATGCACTGGAAAAAGAAGTAAAAATCTTATTGTCAGAGATGAGGATTTACTTACTCAGCTTGCATTTGCCAATGTGTTCTTCTAGCCCTTTGCTTTCTCTAGTAATTCCTTTTGAGCTACTTCTGTGCGTCCAGGGAGTGCATCATCATAAAGCTGCACTCCAGGGCCTATGCTCTGCTAAAAAGAAAAAAAAAAAAAAAAAAAAAAAAAAAAAAAAA
>Ga0065711_1002661_pt1 | contig 32326 bp, 17 predicted proteins | sample Hoacrofraction12_FD_59098 | JGI IMG/M metagenome (GOLD analysis project Ga0065711, IMG submission 59098) | Hoatzin crop microbial communities from Cojedes, Venezuela - Epithelial fraction 12 v2 (version 2) | ecosystem: Host-associated > Birds > Digestive system > Esophagus > Crop | place...
GCCCCGCCGCACCCCAGCAGCCCCCCGGCAGATGTGCAGTGATCTCAGTGGTGCTTTGCTGTATCTGACTGCTGAGCTGAGAGCCTTTCTGACTGCTCCCATGACCTGCCCACAGTTTTGGGGACACCGAAGTCTACCTCCTCAGTAGTTGTGCCTTGGTCTTCTGGCCCATCAGAGCCTGTGCTGGGCCGCCCCTGCCCGTCCTGCTAGGGCATGCTGTGGTGGGCTGGCTTCACCAGCTCTTCCCTATCATCCTCCTCCCTGTCATGCTCTTCCCTTGCCCTCAGGCTTTTGAACGTCATCATGGTCAGCTTTGCTTTGATTGACTCCAGTGGTTTTCAGGGTGCCTCAGAGAAGATGCTTTCGATTCTCATTCGGGGCAACAATTACGTTATACCCTTGGCAATGCCCAGGTGTGCCAAATGGTACAAAGCGTCCCCCAATTTTCCAGCTTACAGTGCTTGTCTGAATGCCCTCCAGGGAGCTCCCCTGTCGGAAATGGAGGAAATAGTCCCTGGTGACCAGGGAGAGCTCTTCCAGCCTTTTGCCATGGCTGGTCTGGGATTTCATGATGCAGCGGAGTTTCCCATCACTGTTGGTCACCGAATGCACTGAAAACTTCTCACCGTGCTGTGCGAGCTCCCCGTCACACCTGGCGAGCAGGCTCACACTGACGTTCATCTTGAGTGTGGTGCTCCCCTTGGCCAGAAGTTCTCAGCATTTCTCCCCCAAACATCCCTGCTATTGCCTTTTCTTCCTGGCCGTTGCACGGGGTCCCTGCCCCTTCAGCTCAGTTCTTTCCTTACCCACTCAGCTATTTCCTCGCACTTGAACTGTTACTTCCTTGCCCTTCAGAGAGAGGCAAGTCCAAGTTTTGCAAACCATCACATGTGGCTTTAGCATCTGAGCTTTAGAATGTACTTTCACTGATGCCTGCCCTGGGTTATCCTGTGGCTTTTAAAAAAAGCTCTGCGCTGTTTCAAGGAAGTGGAAACGTTAGGGCCCTGACCATCGAGGTTACCTCCCAGCCTTCTCTGAAATATTTCGGGCTATCCGTGAGGATGCTGAAGGAGCAGTCTTCACTACAGAGGGGGGTGCGTGTGTATGTAAGCGTACACATATACACGTGTTTATGTGTGTATATGAGCTCCTTGTGGTAGACCAGGTGCCAGCAGTGGGGTACAGTGAAATGAATGCACACTGCTTGAATTTTTGGAAGTGCCAAGAGCCCTAAGGTTTTGTTTGGCACTGCGGTTGCTCAGAGTTGGGGAAATTTTTGTTGTCTTTTTGACGGTTTATACCCTTTGGCAGGGAGAGGTTTTGGTGGTTTGGACCTGAGGGGCGTGAAGAGGACATTTTGGACTGGAGGCTTGCAAAGCATTTGCCAATAATTGTTTTAAATTGTAGTTATAATATTAATAGGAAATGGCTAATAGTGTTCAACTCTAAGCAGCACGAGGATGAAGCAAGCCTTAGGAAATAAAGGGGTAATAGTAGTGGTGTATGTTGGTGGATGAGGACTCTCTGACTTAATTTTGCAGTGAGAGAATGCAAACAGTATTCAATGTCTTAGAATTTAAGAATGAATGCTGGAAGTATCCCACTTGTTTCAGTCATGCATACGATCTGGAGAGATCTACTGGGACCCAAAGCATTTTAAAGGTGAGTTCCCTAATTAGGCGGGTGCAGCAATGTCTGGTAAAGGGGTCTGATCTCCAAGCGATGTTTTTAGTTAGGGCAAAACAAAGGATTGATCATGAATAGCCACCAAAGGGAAGATGCGTAATATTTGTGTTATGCAGCCTTCAGGATACTGTAATGACAGCTCTGGAGCTTGCCCTGCAAAGCATCACCCAACGCTCGCTTCTCTATCCCCACCAGTAAAGCTCTTAGAGACGCTGCTGGGCCAAGTTTCACCCCTTACCTTTAATCTTAGACCACTGCTAATGGCAGTAACACATAGGCCAAAAGTACAGGCAATTTCTTCTGCAAAATAAAATTATGGCCCTTTTGCGGGAGGCCCCAGAAGCCCAGAAAAATCAGTTTGCACAGCATAGTGTGGGCTTCTGCACGATGGAAGTCACACGTATCTTTTGCTGACTTGTGCCCCAAGAGATTATGGTTTGGAATGTAAAATCGTTGACAGTAGTACACATTGAACAATCATTTTTTATTAGGAGATTGAATGGTAGTGGTTAACAAATTAATCAGGAAACAGGGATACAAACATATGCCTTTATGGCTTATGGCACGGATAGAACTCTCATTTTCTCCACTTAGTTAGCCTGTATGTTTTAAAAGGGAGAAGTTATATGCTCATCATTTTTCTTGTTGTCCAAGATCCCAGCAACAAAACAGTAGGGAACTCCCATTACACATTTCGGCTCAAAAAGTATTTCTGCTCTCTGTAAAATGCACAGGTCTAGTGATCCAAGTTAAACATTACTGGAATTTCACCATAAGTCAAAAACAATATTAATTTTGAGCCCACATATTTTTCTTCTGGTAGGGTATAAAAGTTTAAAATAAGTGCACACTCCAGACAATCTGTAAATGGTAGAGAGCAATGGATGAAAAGAGGAAAGGGAAGCAAAACAAGACGCACGTTTAACAACAGAGCAGCAGCAGTGTTGGGTGGTATGAACTTTTTTGGTATGATAGCAGGAATGAGTTTTTTTCCCTCCCCTGTGGTCTGGTTCAAAGGGAAGCGAAGGCTGGCATCATGCTGCTGAGCTGGGGCGGACGATTTCTGTCCCGTACAGATCTGTAATCGGGGTTACTCCTCGGCGGGAAGCGCAGGGTTTGTTGCAGAATATTAGCATGGCATTTCTGAACCCCCACCTCCCTCGCTCCCTCCCTGCGCGGGAGACACCGTGCTGCTGTTTGTCTGAAGTCTAAGGGCTGCCACAGCCATCTTTTTCAAATTAAAATGGCAATGTAAAGTTTTGTAAATGTTAGTTCTCCTAATTGGCAGTGGCTTGTATAATTAAAATAGAATCACTAATATTTTCTCTTGTTTTCTTTTTTATCACTAAAGTTCATTTTTCAGTAACTCAGACAAGGTCTTCATTTTTATGAAGACCCATACTGACCTCTAAATATCAGATTTTTTTTCAGTGAGTGTTTATGCCCATCTGGTTTGAATTTAGCGTTCTTATGAGTCATTTCACTTTGATAGGAACACTATGCTATAGAAAACTTCTTTTAATATTTTAACGTTTTAAATCAAACACTGCCTAGTGCATTACCTAAGCCCCACTACAATTAAGGAATTCGGTGTGTTACTTTTCTTCATTGGACACTGCGTTTGCTCTCTTTATGATATAAATGCTGCTCATAGTAGAAAGGTCTACAACGCACACGTGTGCAAGTGTTTTACCGTCTTTTGCTGCCACATCCTTTCCCAGACTTCGTAACAGCCTTTTTGGAAACAGCCTCAGCAGAGGAAGGATGAGTGATTCTATAGGAAGTAAGGATGCTCAGCACTTCCTTACCTCTGACATTTAACCCAGGGAAAAGTGCTATATTTATTTTTCTATCAACACTGATTTTATTACTTACTATGTTCTTACTACATGCATTTCCTGATGTTAAAGATATAACCAACTCTTTCGGGCTCCTCCTTTTCATGCAGGGAAGCTTTTGAATAGATATTTTAAGAAACTCTAAGTGATTTGCAAAAGAAAGGGAAGGAGAAAAGCAACCCATTAAAAGTACTGTGTTGTAGAGACCATTCTGTTTCAAAATAAAACCTGAGTTTTCCAGTATGTTTTGTTGAGTTATAACTGAATCATCACATAAAATAAAATGGGTCAGTTCCAACTGGAAAACAACTGGAATATTTTAAAGTATTTTTTGTTTGCATTAAGTGGAAATATGTTCTCACAAGTTCAGACTCCACTTCCTTTCTTGACTGTTTAAATACATTTCAGCTCTTAAGAAAACACAAAATAAAATAAAAAATTGGTGTTTTCTCTGAGACCCCCCAACTAAAAGAGAATTAGTTTCTGAGTAAGTATGAGTGAATTGCTTTAAACTAGATGAAAATTACGTTATATGATACAGGAAAATGCAATAAGTTCTTTTTTCCCTAAACCCAAACCATTTAAGCACTTCCTTATTTTAAGCAAATATTTAGCAATTTTAGAACTTGTGTGTCCTCCTATGTACATACAAATTAGACTGACCTGTAAGTCTTTTCCCAGTTTATGGCCCTATAATTTCCTTCTTTGAAAGGTCTGATTCCCCTCTCACTTCTATCAGGGTAAACTGGGATTCAGGTAACAAAAGAGGGGACCTAATCTTCAGATGATCTTTAGCAGACAATGCATAGCCACACCATGAGAATGGACCTTCATGAGGAATCAGAACAATCATTTTTCTTATACCCATATGCCAGGGTACACTTTGTGTTGACCAGGGCAGCAGAGCAGCAAATGTGCTTTAAGCAAGACCTATTCACTTCAGCAAAGCAAGTTTTTCAGTGCTATGCGGATCAGTTGCTGTGTCTCTTTTGTTTCAGTTGCATTTTAGGTAGGATTGAAAAAAGGACAGGCCCATTAACAGAGGTTGAAATGCAGCGCCTTCGTTTTTATCATTCATATCCAGCCTGGAACATGAAGAACACTTTTGTAGTTCACATTGTTCACCTTATCATGATGGAATAATGAAAGAAGAAAGGATTTATTTTTAAGTACAGTTCAGAGGTGTAGTGTTGTTGGACTGATGTCAGAATAGCACACTTTTTAAAAACAGTTAATCTTTGTCAGCCAGGCAGATAAATACTAAAGACCCTTTCTAATCCATTGAGGATGTTACACTTTTCATATCTTTTTCAGAGCAGATAATGGAAAACTTCAGCCTTGTTAAGAAATATGGGGATATTGTAATATAGGATTATAATTTTGCTGATTTTCAAAACCAGCTTTTGACAGATTGCTGAACTTTGTTTACTCCATTTGCAAAGACAAAAAGCAAAATACTTTCACTGATTTGCTCAGTATATGTATGCTGTGGTGACTGTTCATTTTCAGGGGAATAGTTGTAACTTCTCATAGACATAAGAAACACCCATCATGTAGTCATATGCATGTATGCTCTCTGCCATTTTACCTGTGAGGATTAGGGAGAGGTAGCAGAGAGGCTGCCCTTGTGGGTGTGCAAGTTACGATGGCTGTTAAACAAAACATATTTTGAAGGTCTGGCATTTTTTTTTTCTTAATGGCTTCATGCAGGTAGTCTGTTCTTTTTGAATAAATCAAGTATGCCATCATACCTAAGTAGCATCCACAACCAGCAAAGCACAGAAAGATGTCCCCACATAAAATCATTCTATTGTTTGCTGTTTGGTTAATTTCCAGTGTATAAAGGTAGTACAGGACAGGCTTGCAGTTAAAGCACTGATCTGAAATGCTAAAGAGTGGGCTCAGTTCCCGATTCTGCTACAAATACCTTCCCTGCCGCAGCGCGTGCTCCTGGGGACAGAGGTACACACTGGTCTGACACCGAACCCCTTTTGCAGCGAAGTTATATGGATGCAGTGCCACACTCAGGTGCTTTATTTTAGTAAAACCGAGGAGAAAGATTAGCCTCTTGCTATTATGCGCACTGGTGCAAACATGCACTGACCCACAGCGCAGATACCCTGTTGTCCCAGCTGCCTCCATGGTGATAGCAGGTAGCCAGCCTTGGGCAGGGGAATCGGCCGAGAGACCCTTTCCAAACGTGTTCCGGGAGCTTTCCACAAGAGCAAACAGGATTTATGGGCAGCTGCGGCCCAGGCTGTCCCTACAGCTCTGAGCGTACGGCCGCAGGAAGGCATGACCACCCTGTGCCCCAGGTTGAGGGGACTGCAGTCCTCACCCGGCTCAGCAGGGTCTGGGACCCTGACCAGCTGGGCACAGGGGATGCTGTTACGTTTGGTTGGTTGTGGGGAGACTGGCGCGGATGGACAGTGTGGTTGCATAAACCTAGTTTCCTAAGGAAACTGGGTTAAGAAAGGGGAACAGCACTTCCCGACTGCACGAGGATGTTGTGAGAATAAAAACATTTCTGATGGTGAGGTGCTCAGGTGTTACAGGGTTGGAGACAATGCATATTCCTAGACAACTACATTAATTTTAAGTCTTTCCCTCCTCTCTGAAGTTGTGTACTACAAATGGTTACTTATGGTTATCTGTGGAGCCAGTGGCTCTGCTGATACAGGCTGTGTATGAAGTAGCAGCAATGAATGAGGTGGGAAGAGATTCACATTTTGTCTGCTGAAACGTGAAATGCATGTGTGGCAAAACACAAGAATTCCTACTTATTTTTTCTGTGAGGTGTGTGTTTTGAGTACAGCACTAATCCCTTGCTCCAGAAAGCTCATCAACTGAAAGCAATCAAATATGCTTTCTATGTTTTTAATTGTAGTATATTTCCTTTGCTTGAATTTCAAAAAATTGTGCGTGTGTAGTAGCGTGAACAGCTTTGCTGTTCAAAACAGAAACAGGTTTGAGCCTCAGCTGTACACAACAGGTTGCTCTTTCTGAACAGAAAGGTAAGCAGCGGCACTACATCGTTAAAACTCAGGCTCATGAGGAGCCCAAGCACTTCCAACAGGAATTGGAAAGAATTTGGGAAGCTATTCCAAGGCTGGGAGCCTCAGAGCTGCTGCTCATCCACTGCCTGGTGCTGCAGGGGATGAAACTCTGGAAGTGCTTCAGTTTTCCATTTCCAAACCCTGGGCAGGGGTAGCCCAGCTCCTGGGCATGGGGAAGGTGGCCTCTGAGAGTGCCCTCAGGCATCTGCCTTGGACTGAAGGTCTGCTGGGACCTGTGGAGGAGGTATTTCTCCTTGTCATATTGTGCCTAACAAAACAGGTCTCTCACTAACCCAGCAACAGCTCTTTTGACGCCTGACGGTGGCAGGATGGGGAAAGCGATGTGCTTCCCTGTGCTGGCTGTCCTGGGGTTACCCCGTGTGTGGCAGCTGGGGCTAATCCCCTGGCCAGTTGTCCACCCATTCTGCCCTTGCTGGGGCAACCCCTGTTGCTTAACAGAAGTAGAAATTACTTGGCCAGGAAGGAGATGGTGCACCTTTGTGCTTCTCAGGAGGGAGGAATCCAGGCATCTTCTTGTACATCTTACCTAATGGCTCCTCCATCTGCAGGGGTGGCAGGAGCCTGGGCCGCTGCAGGCAGACAGGGAAATCAGATTTGGGTCTCCCACGTGCTGGTTGAGCACTCCTGCCACTGCATTCCTGTATAAAGAAACATAGCTTCTCCTGCCAGCTGGCTATTAAGAGGGTAAAAAAGCAAGCTTGCTCTGCTTTCGAAGGGGAGAGGTTAGCCTCCCAGCTCAGAGGAGATGGAGCTGTGGCACACACCTCTTAAACCCTCTTTCTCCTCAGTGTGGGTTTTTCTGGAGCACCTCCAAAGACCACTAACCCCCCCCTGCATGCTGGAGCTCAGCACCCAGGGAAAAGGTCTAGACTCCCATATCCGTAACAGGCACCTCAAATTAGGTGGTGCAAGCCCTGGCACGCGGCGATCTGGCCCTGCAGTGTCTGTGTTTGTTTAAAGAGCTATGTGCTGAGCCAGGTCAGTGCCTATTGCATTAGTCATAACAAGCTTTCAAGATTATAAATGGGGAAAGTGCTGAGTAACTTGTGATTCAGCCTTATTATGATTTCTAAGTACATATTACTAATACACTCCCTGCTATTACAGTACTTCCCCTCTGATTCGACACCTACACCCGTCCCCTACACAAACCCGGAGCTGAGAAAGCTCCACTTATTTTCAGTAGCTGGTAGGAAATGTGAAGTTGGCTCATCCTCCACCTGGCATTTCTATCACCCTCAAAAACTCCCTTGTTTTAAACTGTTTACTCTGTGCTGAGATGTTTTCTTTAGAAAACAGTACTGACAGAAACCAGCCAGTTTAAGGCGAAGCTGCAGGTTCTGCTTCTGCTGTATGTAGCAATCGGTATCTTTTGCCTTTGTATTTACCGTGAGTTATCCATAGAATTTTTAAGGAAGAGTGAAAATTGAGCCATCAGGTGGTTTCTGCGGTAGAATCTTGAATGTTTTATACAAAAAAAAAAAAAAAGACAACCTTGTTTCTTTTGGCATTATGTTAGGTGAAGTTAATGGTGGGTGGAGGCTTCCCGGGAAGGAAATGTGTAGGGGTAAAAAATGAAGTTGTGGTGGGCCGCCACCCTGTAGGGTCTTGGTGGAAACCCTGAATAATTTTCTGAATGTTTTGGGTTGTGGAAGTTTGGGTCCTCTTCAGCTGGGGTTTTGCAGAGAAGCAGAGTGTTGCAGAAAAGCAACGTGCTTTTTGTTCGTGCGCCTTTCAGCTGGTGGGAAGAGCACCGTCCTGTTTCCCCCAAAGAGGGCAGACCCTTAGTTGCTGGAATTTGATTCAATCAACTTTACTTACATTGGGACATCTGTTGTGCCCAGAAAGGTCTCTTCTGAAGAAAGAGAGGTTATTTCAGTGGTAAGGGCCTGCAGCCCTGAAGCGCCAGGAGTGGCTGGGAGCGGTGATGCCAGGCTCAGAGGGGTTCGCGGTGCCAAGAGTCATGCTCCTTCTCCCTCAATGGGGCTGTGGTGGCTCCCAAAATTGGAGGCAGAGCCCTGTGGCTCCCTCAGCAGAGTGGCACCTGCAGGACCCCGCTTGCCTTCTCCCACTTTCTCTCCAGGAACTGTCGAAGGACCCTGAAGTGATCAGGCTCCTAATTGAGGCACCTCAATGAAGCATCTAAAGTTAGAAGGGATGAGTCTGGGACCTGAAGTGCAGATTACATCCGTGACAGCAACCTAAGAAGTTTCTCTCCCTCCTCCCAGCTCCGAACATCCAAGACCCCAAATTTTTCTGGCATGGTCCCAATTTGGAAACTCCTGCACCTGACCGGAGATATTGACAGTTTAGCATCATGCTGAAAAGTCAGCTCAGCAGTGTAGGTGAAGCCCTGGGGATGCTGAGGTGGACACCACAGTGGTGACCTGGGGGAGGGAACGGAGGGGGGTTGTGGGTGCCCCGGCAGGAGCTGCAGCGAGGAACCTGCTGACCATGGATGTGGGAAACGCCACATCTGCAAAAGTGAGATTCAGCAGATAAAGTCAATTTCTAGGCATAAGCACCGTAATAATCATGGGTTTCTCTGGAAACACTGGTGCTGTTTGTCCTCGTTGGCAGAGTGGTTTGGCCGCTTGCCCAGGAAGGAGGCAGATGTGTGCTCCAGGTACTCCTTGGTTCGAGGGGCTTGAAGCTTCAGCTTATGTAGGCAGGTGAGTGCTTTGGCCACCAGCTTTGGGTTATTCTAGAGCAAAGTGCCCTGCTGAAGCTGCAGCGAGATATGCAAACCTTGTGGGTCTGGAAGAAGATCCAGCCTATTTCACTAGTCTTACAGTGAAGAGTCTAGACTGGAAGCGGGGGAACCTGTTAGTGTGGTCCCTGCTTCCAGGCCTCTTTATAAATTTATTTCAATCTGTAGATAAAGACAAAAATGGCATGGGAAGCAGGGCCTGGGATGCACCTTCTTTCTTCCAACACTCCTGCTGCACCACATCCACTCAGCTGAGCCTGGCACTGTCCTGAGGACACCGAGCACAAAAAGTCCATTGGGAAAAGATACACAGGGATGCCTGTTCTTCTCCCTGAGTCCAGACAGCCCGGTGAGGAGAGAGACACCTGCACAGTGTGCTCAGCACCACTTTGGACACTTCTGGAACCCAAGTACAGTCTTCCTGGGAGCTGGGAGTAGGTCCTTATCTCCGTGGCAGAGCACGGCCAGCAATCAACTCTGAGCCACCCCGGAGGGGCAGATGCTGATTTTGAATGGAGATTAATTTCACGCATTTGCCCATGGTTTGTAATCACAGGTGGAAAGTGCCATCAGTTCTGCTGCATATGGTCAGTGTTACACCTTGCAAGATGAATACAACTAGCTGGAGAAGACCTTCCCAACAGCTGTCAAATGCAGACAAAAGAAGACACGAACAATAACAGAAATTACAGACGAAGAGCTAGTGCAGTGAATCATTTGGAGTGAAGCCACGCAGCCCTCGAAGGCTTTAGTGGTGCTGGTCCGGCATGCTGCTGCCGGTGAGCTGGGCAGGGTAGTGCACAGTGCAGGTCAGGCTAAGCAAGGGGTGGTACTGAAACCCTGTGTGCCAGCAGGTACATCTCCTGTGTGGTATCCGTTGCTTCTGTGGTTCGGACAGACTGAAATGGTCACTATTTCCTGTGAAAAATGAGAGCTTTCCATTTCATAATTCTCATTTCACTTTCTTTAAACGTTTCAATCATTTCCAGTACTTCCTGGTAGCTGCCATTATGATGCTGTTTCGAACAGAGAAGAGACTCACGTGAGTCACAGTGTTGCCAAATTTAGAATACATCCTAGAAATGCCCTGGCTCTTCTTTCTACTGTTTCTCCCGGTGCCTTGGGCATTACACAAGCTTCCTCTAGATTTTATCCTAAGGTCCTCATCATACCACCTGACCTCCTCTTTGTGGTGAAATCTGGTTATTACAAAACATCTTGACCTCTGAGAGGTTAAGCAGGCAAGCTTACGTTAAATCCAGAGACATTTGGGTAAGCGCTCTCTGACAAAAACAGTTTTATGTATTTGCAGCTCAAGGTCTGGTTGGAAGTGCAGTTCATAGGAAACAGAAAGGCAAGAAATTCACATTTAGGAGTGGAAGGTTCGCAGTTAGGTTAAGGATATGGAAGAGAAAATAATGTTAATTATCTTAAGCATAATTGTCTAAAGAATGTTCTCTCCTCTAATTAGTTAGTTGTGTGTGGTACAATTTGACTATTTAAAGTTTGTGTCTCTAATCCTGGATGAAGTCTTCTGCATTATGGGAGTGATCAGAGAGCATCTTTGGAATTATTTGTGATAATAAGGTAAGCCTTCGTGCATGTGCTCTTCCAGGATTGTGGCCAGAGTAGTTGGAGGTGCAGGGTCTTCAGGAAAGCTGTGTCTGTAGCCTGCTTCCTTCCCTCTTTGTTTTTTTGGCCAACGTACCACAAGGCTCATGCTGTAAAGTCAGCTTCAGCTAAAAAAATCCTTTCTATAGATGCAATTTGTACAAGGTTTTGGCACCCTTTTCTGCAAAATAATCAAATTGTAGACAGCTTACAGACTGCGTACTCGGTTGGGCACCCAGAGCTCATCCTGAAGATAAGCTATATCCATCAAAGGGATTTGAGGCTCAGCCCTGCTAACAGTGTTGCTCTTTATTTTACAGCTTTATTTCCTCTAGCTTTCCTTCTGTATGGTAGAAATCATTACAGCGTTTTTTCGACTTGTGCAGGAGTCACAGATCTATTTTTTTCCCACTCTACTGTTATACCTATAATGTAATAGGAACTGCAGTCTTGTTTGAATTACCATTGTGTTGCATTTGGATGCTGTTGTGTCTGGTGGTCAAAGCACTGGGAAAAGTAGCTCATAATCTGTGAAACACATGAACTACATTCCTGCGACATTTAGAAATACTTGGCAGAGAGAGAGTGTTGACTGAAAGGGAGCAAGGCACCATTACCTTCCCTAGTAGTTTGCTTTGTGTTACGGTGGCCAAGAATGCTGTCGCATAACAATTTTTAATTGCATTTCTTTTAGGCTAAGAGGCCAGCTGCTTTAGCATAATATTCTTCTTTCTGTGCAGAAAGAACGTATTTATCACCACACACCACTGCACGTTTCGCAGTACGTAACTGACAGCTCAAATGGAGAGAACCACTTGAAACTCACTGCAGGTAAAGATGACTGATACTTTACTAGAAAGACCTTGACTGGGCTCTCGGGTTTTATTACCTATTACAATGTTTATCCTCTGGGAGATCAATTTCTTCAATTGAAAAACATGGCACTGTAATAACCAATACTTCAGCTATAAACATCTCTTTTCCTTGCCTAGGACAGAAAAGAAAACAAACCTTACATTCTACACTCAGCCCCACTAAGACAGTTTTAAATATGAAAAGGAATAACAAATCATAAGTGGGAAAACGGCAGAGCTTAATACACAGCTGAACACTAGTGAGTACTCTGTTACCGTGTCAGACTCTCAACTATCCAAGTCTTGGTGAGTTTATTTAGCCATAAGAACTTCTTCCACACAGAGGGTATCAAAGGAAACCTTGGACCCTCAAACATCTCCATGCACACTCGTACCAAGCCCCGTAAGACGATGGGCTACAACCTTACCTCATGCCATAAAAACAAGTCTGACAGGCTGCAATACAACATTCTTGTTATTTTGGGCACTTTGATCAGAAAAGCCACCAAAAACTACCGTTATGACATGGTGCCCAGGGAAGCCCTGTGCCAAATGCTTTGTGATAGGGCTAAAGCGTGCCAGGTGTGAGCAGTCTGCAGCAGCTCACCCAGGAACCCGGCTTTCCCCACCGTGGTACCTGAGGCTGCAGTAGCTGTGGGCAGCTCCTGATAATCCTTAACCTAAAGCAGTGTCTGTCTTCTGGCTGAAGAAGTAATGGACCTCAGAGGTGGGATGGACTCAGGAAACCATATGTTCATTCTTCCATCGTAGTTCTGCACTCATTTCCAGTCCACTACTTATACGTGATACAAAAGTGTGGTAGGTAATAGCTACAATAAAGAGTAATTTATGATAGTTATATGATAGCTATACTATCTGTGTCCTTGCAAAAGGCAGAAGCAGAAAGCCTCAATGCCTTCCCTATTCCTACAGGACACACTCTTCAAAATGGCTTTTCATGTTGCCACTTTTAAACAGCTAAACTTCTTCCTCAGTCGCACAACAATTTGACTGTGGTCCAGCTGGCAGGTAGCTATCAGCAGTCCTCAGGGCATCAGATGGCAATGCAGAGTCTGTTTACCTCTGGACAACGGCCCTTATGGCCATGAACCGTACTGTTGTCGGACAGATTTTACTATCCAGGGTGAGACAGGGGCTTGATCCGAAGGACAAGATGATGTCAGTTCAGGTGACGAGGTGTCTTTATGCTGAACTGATAGTGGAAGGGTGAGGGAAAGGACAGGGCTATAAACCTCTCACCTTTCCTCTCCTACTAATGCACATCAACAATTAATATTGGTTTTGTTTTCAAACAAAAAAAAAAGACTTTTTTCTTTTTTTAATGCCTGTTCTTAAGGAGAATAACAAGGATAACTGTCCTTAGGTAAGAAACAGACTAGTAATCTCACAGCCTACATTATTGTACATGTTCAATGCCACCTAAACTGTGCTAAATTGCTAGAAGAAAGCTCTGTTTAACGTCATGCAGTGGTTAGGATCTCCCTGTCTCGGGGCTCTGTAGCCGTGGGCTTCAGGGGCCAGCTCTGGTAACAGGGGTGTAACACTCACCGCTGTGTTGAAGAGCATTTGTTACTGGGGATTAGAAGTTTACCCATAGCGCCCAGGAGCCCCGGCCACAGCGCAGAGCCCCATCATGCTCGGAGCTGCATGAAAGTGCGGTGGTGTTGTCTTTGTAATGTTTCAGCTTGATCTAAAAAAAAAGAAGGAGCCTGTGGGAGGAAGGTTTGTGTTGGCCATAAACCAACACGTGCACAGTTTAATAACATACATCTATGTTCAGTGATTTCAGCTCTTATCTTTTAATTAGAAGCTACAGGACCCTAACCCAATTTTAAACAGCTTACAAGTGCAGATTTTGTAGTCTTACCTTTTATTTTCTTTGTACTGAGGTGAAGTAGTGAGAAAAGTCACTGTTAAAGGAAAAAGCGCCTGCAGTAACTATTATTCCTCAACAGATTTTAAGTTTTTGTACTAGCTTTGAAGCTGCTATTTCCAGGTTTCACTTTATTAGCCCTGGGAACAGAAGGATTTGACCAAAATGTGTTTTGCTGGTTTGAGAAGCCCTATCCTTATGAGGTCTTCAATTACATTAATTAATTAGTATTCTATAATTCAATTCACACAGCCGAATAGACCTAATTAGAAATAAGTACATTTGCAAGCTATCTTGTTACGACAGCATGAAGGGTAATGGGTTCATTAAGCTCCACGCGAAGACATTATCAGGCCGAGGGTACAGGCTGCAACATGTTGAGGACACTCGCCGCTGAGGAAAGGAGGCTCTGCCAGCAGAGATAGCCTATCTGCACCAAAAGCATTTACTTCAAAGATCATAGATAACACTGGAGGACTTAATGAGGGTATATTTTTAAAATGTAAATAGGAGGATCTAATGGGCACATAAATTGCATAACACTCATAGTATACCCTCCACGCCAGCTTATGGAAGCAAAGAGGGTAAAAGTTAGCAGGTTACATCGCTCCCCCTGTTTCAAAGGGGTTTTCTGCTTGTAGATCAAGTCCTGTTAGTACAGGAGTGCCTAGCTGTACTTACTCATTGAAATAGGGTCAGAAGCTTGAAATAGCTGCTACACACCCCATTTGTCTGAGTATCCCTTTTCGAGAGGTTAGTCCCAAAATGCTAGGTTGGTATCTGAAATAAATAAAAGGCGGCTCACAACACTGTTGTGCTGCTCCGCTTTTAGAATTGTGAGCTTTCGAAAAAACCTCTTTCGGATCACAATAACATTGAAAGCTTTATGGTAATACTGAAAACGGGATTTATTTTATGATACGCAGGACCGATAATTGATTCTTTAAAAGTTTGCTGTGTTTTCACATGAAACGTTAAGATGTTATGTGCTGAAGTGGTAGACACAGGAAATTTTTAATATGCTAAAATAAAATGTGCTTAAATAACCCTCCACAATACTCTTGCATTCTTTGCTTTGCTATATTGAGAACCAGCCGTCACTTTTAAGTTTTAATAAGTTTCATATGTTTTGCAGAGGAACTGTGTTTGGTTAATTCTAACCTTTAATTAGTAGCCTCTGGATTGGTGTATACCCCAGGCACGGGGATGTTATTAGTGTGAACTGAAAGCTATGTGTGTTACTCCAGAACAGATCAAAACAAACCTTGTATGCTCTGACAGCATTAAACCCCACTGAGACCTGGTGCAGGATATGGTTTTCCACTTGCAAAAGAAAATTGTAGTTCACAAGCCTTTGCCAGATGTTGTCCCCCCGATACTTCAGCTTCATTACATACCTACCGAGTAGGTGGTCACCTAAGGTAAAGCCAAAGTGCCTTGTTAGAACATTTGCTAGATGAAATAATTTCTCCATTTTTTTTCTTTTTTCCTTTTTTTTTTTTTGACTAGAAGAAGAACAACAACAAATATTAAAAGGACGTGCTGGAAAATGGCTGTTTAATATGAATAGGGTCCTGTTGTTTTCTGAGAGGAGTGCAGACCCACGCTCATGATCTCTTACAGAGGGAAGAGTTAGAGGCTTAAAAGAATCTGCTGAGGACTTTGCTTCTGCTGAACAATGTCACTACAGAGCAAATGTCCCTGCAGAGCACACTGTGCAGCACGTGCTGCAGCAGCACAAAAGTGTGAGACAAACAGAACGAAGAGGGCAGGAGAATACTTCGAATGTAGATTTCAGAAGGCATTTTTTGTTAAAGACAGAGGTGTTCCTGGAAGCAAATAGAAGTGTCCCCTAAGTGAGAGAATAAAATGTATCAACAGCTGCTCATCCCTGGCATTTTATTAGCATGTAGACTGCTGGCATAAACGTGTACTACTATCAGACTGTTATCAGATTTTAGCTGGTCAGCAAAAATAATCTTTATTATCTGCACAACATGAAGAAACCCCCCCCTCCTCTCCCCTCAAAGGTGAAACTTTGCATGGAAAAGAAAAACTTGAACAAAAAAACTGTACTCAGCCTTTACCCAGATTTACTTTGGAAACAGCTTAGGTGACCCTGCCGTGGTGTCTTTACATACTCAGCTGTAAACACAAAAACATCACTTACATGTTGTAAATGTTATTGTAACTTTCGTGGTCCAAGAATATAAGTGAGGCAGGATTGTGGACAGAAATTAAAATTAAGACAGTGTTCCATAACTGGAAAACGTGGAATAAATTTTAGACTTAACCTTCTTCAATAATTTTATGTAAATTTCTGTAAGTAAAAGGAGTCATTTCTGGTTTAGGATACGCGGATGACTTCTGTTTGTTCCAGAAGATTTTATAAGCATGGCAAGTAATGGCTGCATTTTATATACAGTGAAAAGCATTAAGATGACTTTTAAAAAGAAATTAAGTTCTCCCTGGCTTCTGGACTTTTTGAGAAGAATTAGATAAATGTTTGACTCTGAATGCCATAAGGTACTTACAGTATGACTACTTGAAGCCATAGAAATCTTATCTGCTGCCATGGTGGAAACCAGCCTGCGAACATCTGACATTGTGACATACTTACATGATCTATTTTTGACCAGGTCTAATGTAAGCATTGTGATAAAAGGGCAGACCCTGCCGACACGCTGGCACATGGAGTGAAGTACAAATGCCGGTGGTGCTACGCAGCAGTCCTGCAGTTTTCCTTCCAGGAGCAGCATGATGGAGCCATGTCTGTAGGAGCGGGTGCTCTCCTGCAGGATCAGGCCTGCCTGAATGCAAACGGGATTGCTTTGTTGATTGTTTAGATGCTTGCCTGAATAATTTCTCAAGAAATGTATTGCAGCAAGTACATTTCTTCTGTAAAAAGCCTCATGCAGCTTTAGTTCCATCTGTGGGCTCCTCCATCAAGAAGGACAATATCTGTCACGGAACTGATTTAAAACTAGTCACACAGCAAGTCCTGGTTATTTTATTACAGTACGCAGAGCGCCATGTTATTTCTTTGTGTAGGAACACCACATGGTGACCCATTTGGAGCAATTGCCCATTATCTGTCTTTTCACACATCTTGGATGTAGTGATATCACACCCTGTGTCCATGTAATCGAGGAAAAAGTCTTTTCTCTCTTTGACAGCTGAGCAAATTGTTTTTCTGAATCTCGCTTTGAAGGGCTTCCAGCGCTAAATTTTGTGTGTGAAAAAAGCAGTAAAATTTGCAGGCCAACCTGAGCTAAGCTTTGAGGTTTGAGAATAAGTTTGGAAAGACAGGGTATTTTTTTCCCCTGGTTTCCCCTCTTTTCCCTTCCTCTTTGTTTTTAATAAACAAATTGAGGCAAGTCTGCCAAGTTCTATTCCAACAGCCAACACACGTCTTTCTCTGCAGGTAAACACTGCAGGTCATTTCTTTCAAGCACGTTACCTTCCTGAGTTTAGACCTGGATTCATCTCTTCTTTAGACGGGTGACTTTCAACTCCTTGACAGAAATCTGAACAGTATTAAAAAAAGTGGTTCTCGTCAAAATTACAGATCAGCTGGAAGTTCACATGCAGTCAGGCAGGATTTCCTCTGGAGGAATGAATGAATGAATGAATGCATGAATGAATGAATGAATGAATGAATGAATGAATGAGAGCTGTTTTATTTGTCAGTTATGTTGTTTGCCTCCAGAGGATAATAACCAAGCGAATTAATTAGTGAAAATAAGCCACAAAACCATCAAAACGTTCAGGCAAAGCTTCACTCAAACTAACATGTTCAATGAAACAGAAACTTGGACTGGCAGCTCAGTGTTTTTACACTATTTGTTGATTCTACTGACAGCTTTAATCATTGCTGAGCTGACACTCCGGTGGTACAAATGAGTAAATAAAACGTCAGTTTTGCTTACGATGACATTGAACATAACTGTTCAACCTTGACAGGTCTATATTTGTAGACAGAAGAATCACTTCTTTAGACTTTCCTGCAAGAATAACACAACTAAAATCTGCACAGCTACCACATATGTAGCCTGTAACCAATAAAAGTCAGTTATTTTTGTTTGCGATGCTTTGACAAAAACTAATGGTGTCATTTTTTTTTCCCTAGTCAGAAGGGCAGAGCAGCCGCAACATGCACACAGCTCCAGATCTCGGAGCAAAAGCCCCACCGTACCGAAACCGATGGGAGTTCCACTGTCAGCTCCTGTGGGCTCAGCACTGGCTCTACGCTTGGTTCTAAGGATTATGTGAAACTCTTTTTTCGCAGAAAAACCCTGTGTCAAAGAGGTTCTTTGTTTAAGGCATAACCTGAGTTGTCTGTCAAATGTGGGCCCTGATCCAGCAAAGCACTTAAGCACATGTGTAGCGTTGTTGAAACCAACAGGACTACTGCTCACATGCTTAAAATCACGCTTGTGTTTAAGTGCTTTGCCGGCCTGAAGCCTTGCAGAAGTCCTTTATATCACGTTGATTTCAAAGCACATTTCGTTATTACATCACCTTGCTGTTCTTGGCATGGAATGAATTAATAAATGAGACAAGGAGAGGTCCAGCAGGAGCTGCTGGGGGAGTGGGACACTGCATTCCTTTCGAAACAAGGCAGTGGCAAGAAGTTTTCAGGAGACGTGAATCAGCCACGTAGGCAGTTATAAATAACGTGGAGCAGCCGGGCCGGGTGATATACCACTGCACTATATATTTTGCAAGAACATATCGATACTGGGTACTTCGTGTTTTTAATCTTCCCACAGACTTGGCATCCACCCACCCTCCAAGGCCAACCGGAGTCTGGTTGGTGGGATAACGCACGCGTTCCATCTTTCTGCACGGGATTTTAGTGCTGTTTCAGCAGCTGGGATCGTACGGTGGGAGAACAGTGCTGTTGTTTGTGCCATGCTATTGGCATGCAAGTGCTCCACAGATGCGTTAAAGCCAAATTGTCTCCCTGAGGATACAGTGGTGAGTACAGGGTTGGGTGGGGAGACGCGCTCGCTCTCAAAGCATATGAGCTGAGCTCTCCCAGAGCGATGCTCTGTTGCATCCTGGACCCTGTGGCCACACCTCTGTTGCCATTTAAGTGCTGGAATGAAAGCTGAGCTTCTTCCGTATGTGCAGTCCCGTTCAGATCATGGAAAAAACAAACAGGAACCCACCGCCATGACATGGCCGTGCTACTTCTTACCAGTACCCTGTTGCTGGTGGGTTGACTTGGCAGCTGGGTCTGTGCCTGTTGATGAGGTCTCAGAGCCCACATTGCAGAGAGCCCTGTGCCACCAGGTCATGGCACTGGGCTTGCGCTGCCACCTCACCCAGGCTTGCAAGGTGCAATGGGATCTGCCGGCAGTGTCTGCTCGGGTAGGCAGGGTGACAAAAGCCATGTGGGTTTCTCCCCTTGTCATGGTCACGGGAAGCCTATTTAGGAAGGGAGAGGCTAAATGGGAAAGAAAGAGCCCTTTGGGGAATAGGGCAGGAAAAAGAGGGCAAGTGTAGAGGGAACGAGGAAGGAAGAAGAAGAGGAGCAAGAAGGTAGCCAACAATTGTTATATGAAGGCAATGTCTTGGGAACAGCTGAAACTGTGAAGCTTTTGGGATCTCTCACGGGGGAACTACTGAAGCAAGGCTGGGCAGGCAGTGCAGCCGCGCTCAGCCGTGATGGTGAGAGAACGCACTCCGTGCTGCAGGAAAAGGGTGCCGGGGGGGAAATCTGGGAATGGAAATTCGGTACCACAAAGAATCTGGCCTGTTGTTATCTGGGAAAGGCATCAGTGCCCCTTTCGCTTTGCGGGGATTGAGTTAAATACAGCCTGTATTGATCGCACGAATGGGAGGGAACAACAGAAGCTATGGAGCTTTCAAAGTTATCTTCACACACAACAAAATGTAGATAAATAGCAAAAGTCTAGTACTTCTTCCCTTGGAAAGTTTCTTTTAAGGAAGCCACTGTGCTACAGATACTGACAAGCAGCTGGAAGAAAAAACTTCCAGTACAGTGGAGGCCAGTGGGAAGAGGGGCCAAGCTCCCTGTCAGAGCCTCAGCTCCACATGCCTTTTCTGTTGAAATCTGGAAAAACTTGGTAGGAAGGACAAGGGATTTATTTATCATTTCATCTTAGAATTCTAGCAGTTTGGTCTCTTTTTTCATTTTCTTGCACACTTGATTTGTTTACGTATTACTGATAGATTATTTTAATGCCATTCATGACCAGAATACAACAGATCACATAACTAAATTTAAACGAAGTAAAACCAACTACGGCTTTCTAGTCTGAAAAGAGGCATGATTTAGATTATTTCCTTGAACTAGTACCCGGTGTCCCCTTTGATGAAAGTTACGGGAAAGCGCTCAGCAGCAGCTTAAACACACGCTGCCAAGCTCACAACGGAGAAGGAGCACTCACACACTTTCAGCAGGATGTTTTGTATCCTGTTAGTCCAGCAGCATGTGGCACTGCTGCTGTCACGGAGGCTGAATTGCTGCTTTTCATGGGAAACCTCATTTGGAGATGGGCTATAATCATGTTTCAGATGCCTACATTGCATAGGCTGGGACTTCATACAAAATGAGGACCTAATACAAAGCCCCCTGTAACCAATGGTAAACTTCCTGTGATTTCTCTGGGATTGGGATCAATTTCTCTGCCTGTAATTGCTGATATACGAGGAATGTTATTTTTGCTGTGGTACTTGCATTAAGAATCAGAGCTATCATTTGATCAAGCTTGTTGCAATATGTTTGCTAGCAAGAGACTTAACTTCTTTGAAGGATTTAAATCTGCTAAACCATCTGGGAAAGCAAAGATAATGCAAAATGTAATTTTAATGTATGTAAATGTAATGTAAAATGTAATTTAATCAATGTCAGAAGTGAACCACTTTTTACAATCTGATTCTTATCTGCAGTTCTTATGAATAATGTATTACAGCTTCTACATTTCTTGTTTTAGGACAGCTACTTCCCAATGATTCTCCTTTTAAAAACACTTCAGGAGGGAGGCAAGAAAAAGAAGAGCTTGTGATAAAACATTGCAGAACACGCATTACATTCCCGANGCCTGTCACATTCAGCTTCTCTCCGGGTGTGCCGTTCTGGTGCGGCTGTGGCTGGGCTGAATGAGGAGTTATCCCTCCAGCTGGGCCCCTGCGGTTCATCACTGCCCTCCTGCAGAGGCCAGCTCCAGCAGATGGGCGTACCGGGTTTTTCTTCACTCTGCGGAACCCATTTCGAGCAATTTCAAGTTGAGGGTACTGGGTAGTGCAGGTTTTTGTCTGGAGCAGCTTTGGGAGCACTCCCCAAGCAGGAGCTGCCTCCTGCAGGTGATGAGGACCTTGGTCCCATGTCACTGTGCTTTGCCACCCCCATGAGCTCCTTGGCCGCGGGCTGCCTGTGCAGGCCGTTATTCGTTATCCATATCCAGCTGCTGGATACATTATCCATATCCAGCTGCTATAGCTGCAGGCAGGGCTATGACAGCCACTCATCAAGCTGAGCCCATGGTGGTCTCACCACGCAAACACACAAAACAGCAAAGATGCCGACAAACTGAACCTTTTAAAAATCACTGAGATATCTAACCCATACCACCAGAGAAGAGTTGGATGTGAAAAAATCTCCTGGGACCCTTGCAGGGGTTTTAACCCTCTGCATGAGTTGAGGCAAAGTGGCTCTATATTCAAGAAGAGTGCCTGGAAACTGAGGTTAGAGGAAGGAAGCATTAATTTAGGTAGGGGATATCGGTGCTTGGACAGGCTGCAAGTAAAATTGGCAGCACCTCCCAGAAAGAATCGATTACTCTATAGCGGTAGAAACTGGGGAGGGCAGAGGTCTCTTGGGGGGGGCAGGGAAGGAAACTCTTTGCAGCCTGCAAAGCACGCCGGGGCAGGGAGCAGAGGAGCACATGGTCACTATTCACAGCTTCCCTGCGCTCTTCTGCCCTCTGCTCCGCTGGGCTGCGAGCGGTGATGGTGTTTATCGCTTTTCAAAGGTGGCATTTCTTCTGCATAGCACTCTGTACTCTGGGTGTAGGAGGAGGTAACCCACTGATTATCCTAATGGACCGAAGGAGCAGAAAGTTAAGGTTCAAGCTTTTGCTGTGACTTAAGAAACATGCAAGGCTTTTGCCTCTGGACATAATCAAGTCAACATGTTCAGTATTGGTTTATGCTTAAAAAGCAAAGTAAAAGCAGATGAAGTATATTTATAGGCTCATCAGCCAATGAATGGATGAAAGGGAAGAAGAAATTAATGGGAAAGTATCAGCCAGGATAGAGGAGGGACTCACTGTGAAGTTCATGTCCAGACCAAAAATTTGGAGTTAATTCCAAAGACCAGGGTATCTTGATTACAGTAGAAGAAAAATTGACATTTTATCAACTCTGTATTTAAAAATAAACTAGTAAAAATAGCCTAGTGCAAAGGAGATCCTTTTGCCAGACAGCCTCAGGCTGGGGAAGGCCAAGGGGCATTTAGGTCTGGACACTTGCAAATGTGTGGCTTTGATCTGAAGCTCAAAATCTTAAATAAAAAAGGGAGCATAGAAAGCAATGTTACAATAACGGAGCCTAGGCTCCTTTATGCTCCCCAGCTTCAGATGAACCTGGGTATAACTCTGAGAGCAATGAAGAGGAAAGAAAAGTGGAGGAGTATATTACCGCTTCTCTCTGTGCTATTCTGCTCTGCTGAAATTGCTGCTTTTTGTGTAGGCAAAAATCTCATCTTTAAAAGCTATTTTTGGCAACATGAAATACAGGGACAAGCAGAAAGAAACAACAGCCTTGTTAATTGAAATGTGAGGGCAAGCTAGTAACACGAGATACGATCACTGAACCATCCCTCTTTTAAAAATGATTTAGGGAGTTGAGAAGAAGACTTTACATTTCATAAAAATCTCATTGTCTGATCTAGTCCAGTATTTAAGAGAAAGGGATATGAGGAAAGCAGCATAATGAAACCCAGTCCAAGGAGGCCAGACTAGAACAAAGGACTTGCTGTTGTTCTCATGTCAAGCTTTGCCACGGTTTGACTGTGTGATCTGGAACAAGTCTTTACGTCCATGCTGCCGTCAAAGGTGTGATTGCAGCTCATATAATCATGCCCTCGAGCTCTCTTTGCATCAGTTTAGCCATCTGTATCAAAGCCATTGTACACTTTTACCTCTTTTAAGGGCTGTAGCAACAACTGATGTAATCCAAGTTCGCAAAAGCTTTTGCGGTCCTCTGATGAAAAGCACGAAATGCAAGACACTGTAATGTTTCTGCTCATTGAGCCTACTGATAGAGGCATGTGTCTTGCCACCGGAGGAATCCTTTAACAAAACAAAATCCATTGCTTGTCCACTTTCTTCTGGCTGCAAAACTATTTCTGTGAATTGATGTAGGCTTAAAAATGTAAGCCAGAGCACAGAACTGAGCAATAATACACATAGATATGTTCTTGGCAGTGCCTTGATGCAGATCATGACCACAATCTGTTTAAAGAATATGTATTATTTAATGGTCTCATCCGGTGTATATTTGAAAAAGAACAAATTGGAATATTGGTGCTCAGATGCAACTAGGGGAAGATGACTCAACACCAAACCATTCCCTTAATTCTGGTAGAACTCCAGGCTAGAAGGAGCCCCTTGAAATGGCTTTAAATGAGCCCAAGTGGAGTTTACACACTGGTATTCATAATATGATTCATGTTCCAGAAAAGTAATAATAGAGAACACACGCACAATAGAGTCTCAGTGCACAAATCTTGTAATGTATTATTTGCGAGGAATATTTCTTTAAAAATGTAGAGCAGGAGTATCACTTATCATTCCCACATGGAACAAGTGGTGAAAAGGTTGTGGAAATCATTTTTATTGTTATCATATGTTTTCCCTAAATGTTGCTATAGGAGTAAACCTTTTTTGGTATTACTTACAATATGCTATTGTTTGACATCCAACATTACACTTAATGTTTGAAGAGCTTACCCTTGTACCATTCTTCTTTTCCTTTGTTGATGAAGTCTGAGATAAATATACCATTGTTTTCATGAAGACTTAAAAACTATTCAGTCTCCTGCCGGGTGACTGAATATTAAAAGAATGGCAGGAGCAATCTTAGTGGAATAACCCACTCAGTTGCTCTTTGGACTGAGAGATCCGGATTCAATGCTCTAATCTAGTTTCCTCGGTGCACTCAGCTCCTGGAGACATTGGCTGACTGTATGACTCTTGCTGCTACCCAACTCCATCAAGGAGGAATTTGCAGTCTGAAGTAGGTCTACAGGATTTGGGGATGAGGAAAACTTCCTACAGTTGGTTTCATTTGACTTGTGTCGTCAAAATGAATCATCCTTGGTGTTCCATGGAAGATCATCAAGGAAGTTCTGCTGAAAAATGTGTGTATAAGTCTCTTGCACGATGTATTTCAAGTTTTGGGAAAATGTAACTTAAAGATGTAGGGGAAGAGGTAGTTTTCAATGTTCCATTTTCACGATTTTCAAGGGAACACCTGAAGTTTCAGAAAAAGACATACATATATTTTGATTTTTTTTCTCAGAAAAATCTCATTTTCTGACCATGTATTGCCACATACATGTGAAAGGCATAGCAGGTCACAGTTTTATTCATGTGAAACAGCTGCAGTAAGCCAGGCAGATATCCTTTGCTATGTCCCAGCTGCTGAGAAACAGCTTTCTACTGATGTCAATGGATATATGATACCTAACTATATTTTCGAAATATAGTCACCTCTATCAAAAGTTAAGAGGTCTGGGACCACCTGACACAACTTCTCTTCACTCTTCTCAATGTGAGAACCAAAAGTGTTTTTCTTATGCTTAAAGAGGTACAATGCATAAATACAAAGATAAACAGGCATGAAGATATGTGGGTATGTAAAGGACTCAGTGTTTTAAAAGCTCAGTGAGTCCCCAAGCACTTTAGAAGAGGATGGGGCTCTCAAGACACTGGTGGGATCACCAGATGAGGTACAGCATCAGGGTTGTCACAGAATCACGGGATGGCTGAGGTTGGAAGGGACCTCTGGAGGTCATCTTCTCCAACCCCCTTGCCCAAGCAGGGCCACCTAGAACGGATTGCCCAGGACTGTGTCCAGATGGCTTTTGAATATCTCCAAGGATGGAGACTCCATAAAGTCTGTGGACAACCTGTGCCACTACTCGGTCACCCTCACAGTGAAAAAGTGTTTCCTCATGTTCAGGAGGAACCTCCTGTGTTTCATTTTGTGCCCATTGCCTCCTGTCCTGTCACTGGGCACCTCTGAAAAGAGGCTGGCTCTGTCTTCCTTTCACCCTCCCTTCAGATATTTATGTACACTGATAAGTTCCCCCCCGAGGGTTCTCTTCTCCAGGCTGAACAGTCCCTGCTCTCTCAGCCTTTCTCCATAGAAGAGATGTTCCTGTACCTTCATCATCCTTGTGGCCCTTTGTTTAATTCTCTCCAGTATGTCCATATCTCTCTTTTACCGGGAGCCCAGACCTCAACACAGTGCTCCAGGTGTGGCCTCACCAGTGCAGAGGAAAAGGATCACCTCCTTTGACCTGCTGGCAACAGGAGGCTTTTATTACCATCAATGTTGCTTTTGACATTATTCGGCATTCTGAGGGCTTGCAGTAGTTTAGTGTTCTCACAGGCATCTAATTTTCTAATTTGGTCTCCTGATCACATCTAGAAAAAGAGCATACTCTGGATTCACTGATACTTGGATGAACAAGTCCACCACTGGTGAAAGAAATACCTCTTAATCAGGGAGGAGAAAGAGAAGCAGAATTTCCAGTGAATTTGCAAGGGGAAGCCCACCCTATGCAAGCAAGATGGGCAGTATCCATCATCCACAAAAAAAAAAGGGTCCTTGATTGCTTAACACTGGGTCAGCACATCCATTGGTGGAGCAAAGCTGGAACTACTCCAGCCTGGCAGCTGCTACGGTCTCCTGGACACTGTAGGTTGATGCAAGGCCCAGGAAAAAAATAAATTAGCCCTGCTGGAAAGAGCAAGTGGAGGTGAGGTAATAAATATTTTCACTGGTGGTCTCAGAGAGAGGCAGTGCAATCCAAAGGAGTCTGGAGAAGAGGAGGCTGAGGAGAGACCTTATTGCTCTCTACAACTGCTTGAAAGGTGGTTGTAGTGAGGTGGGTGTTGGTTTCTTCTCCCAAGTAACTAGCGATAGGACGAGAGGCAATGGCCTCAAGTTGCATCAGGGGAGGTTTAGATTGGATATTAGCAAAAATTTCTTTGCTGAAAGAACGGTCAGGCATTGGAACGGGCTGCCCAGGGAAGTGGTGGAGTCACTATCCCTGGAGGTGTTCAAGAAACGTGCAGATATGGCACTTCAGGACATGGTTTAGCAGGCATAGTGGTGTTGGGTTGATGCTTGGACTTGATGATGTTAGAGGTCTTTTCCAACCTGAATGATTCTATGGTTCTATGAGTCTATGATTCTATGGCCCTGCCAAGACTTTTACGCCTCCAGTCCTCCTTCTCTCTTCATCCACCTCCCTTGCCACATGTCTGTATGAAATCTTTAGTGCCTGGCATGTCAGTGTGATGCAGAGAGCTTCACCTGGTATTGCCTGTATTTGTTACTATGCAGTATTTCTTCATAGACCGGCCCTCATAACACAAAAAATGCAAAATAGCAGGAAAGATCCCTGGAAACTGCCCTGAGACCACGGCTCATCCCTTTCTAGGGGAGCAGAGTAACTTGGTTTTGGAGCCAAGGGTACAGAAATCCACATTTCTGCAGAAGGAGTTTGCCGTTAGCTGTGAATTACATGCTGCTCTCTGCTATGCAGGCTAGCATCCACCAAAAAAAGGGCCAAAAACCTGCCTGAGCCCGCAATTGCATTACACATAGCTTCATGTTGTGCCCTTGGAGGTGCACCATGGATTTTTTATCAGAAAAGCAGCCCTTCGTGTTGAAATGTATTGATTCAATAAACTTGCATCAGCCTTTAAAGGCAACTTGCTTCCAAATAACGGTGCGCAATGTCAAAAATATATGTTGTATAGCTTATGTAAAGATTTCATCTCATTTTCAGCAACCGTTTAAACAGAAAAGTTTCATTTTAGGTAGATGTTAACATTATGTTAAGCTGTATTCTACTTCTGTGTACTAACAAAGGTCATGAATAGAGTAATAAGTGTTTGAGGTTTGCAGGATTGCTTTGATGTAAATTCTATTTGCCACTGGTATTCTCCGTTTACCGCATATATCCCCGGAGAATGGCTTGCCTGCACAGCTCATAAATTTGTTATAAATCATAATGCTTCTATTACATCATTTCCAACCTATCCAAGCTAAAAGGACAATGTGATTTTTTTTTTTTGCTATGTGAAATTTCCAGTTTGGTGGCATATCTGCTGCATAATAAATTCCAGACAGTCATTCTTTCGTGGTATATCTAACGTCTGCATTTCGGACCCGATCTAGTTGATTATTGAAAACTGTGGGAGTTTGCCAGCGGTTACAGCAGGACCAGAGTTGGGTCCTCTCTGCATCTAACTTGCCTTTGTTGGACCAGCAGGCTGGTTTGGAACCAGCTTGTAATGAGCGTCTACCTGGAGCTGCAGACATCAGATGTGCTAATTGTCTGCTGAAATGCTGGTTTCGGTGCCAGCAGTAAGCGTTGGGTTTCTCAGTCAATGCTGTTTGTTTTCTTTTATGATTCAGTGCCACAGAATTCATCTGTTGCACTTTGTAACAATGGCAAATGAGGAAAATATTGGCTCGCAATGAACAGTTCTGCAATATGGCAAAATAATGACAGTGATGCACCGCATTCCTGTTAGGCTTCTGCTGTGCGTACTTTCACTCCAAAATAGGGAAGGGGAAAAAAAAAAAATAAAATGTGATTTTATGTCACAGTATTAGCAATGCTAGGTATTAAATTTTGTTGAAAGATAAGTCTGTTAGCCCAGTAAACTGTAAAGTGTAAGCTGCCATTTGCAAGCATTTTTATACAGAAGTTAGTCTCCAGGCGTGCATATTCCATTGAATTCCGTGGAAATATCCATGTGTATTCAGTTATTCGATTTAGTGCCTGTAGCACTGGGGCTTTGTTTGGTAGGAAGCAGAAAGCTGAGATAACACTGCTGTGTTATAATATTCAGAATTACTTTAGCCTAAGAATAGCAAATGCATCAAAGTTGTAGTAATCATGTGCTCTACTTTTGACCGAGGGCATAATTTGGTGCTTACATGTGAGTCTACCTGTTTTCTGTTTATCTCTGACAATGACACAATGAAGCATAAAAATTACTAAAGCTGCCTGAATAATGAAACAGTGTTAAGTGTTAACAGGACAATCTCTAAAAGTGAACAGATACAGCAGAACTTGCATATTTCATCAAGATTTTTATACAACTCATTAAGAAAAATAAAAATGGGTTGGGGGGGGCTTAGCTGTTTCCGGTGGTAAAATGGTGGAAATCGTTTCACAGTGCTATTTATGAAAATATGTTCTGAAAAAAATTTTAAATATTATTATTTCATTTTTTCATCTCTTCTTGTCTCATTCAGCCCTTTCAGCACAAACGCAGCAGAATTTAGAATCAAGAAGCGGCACAAGCTGCCTCAGGTAATGAAACTATGGAAAAAAACTGTGACGAAGGAACTAAAAGGGTGCAAAGGCAAGGATTTTTAATGAGTGTTTTGGTCTTGTGAGATGGCCAGGAATGTGAAAGGCCTCAAGACCTTTTCAGTTTCAAGACGAGGGCAGGTTTACAGAGGACACTCTGGAGACAGAATCTTGGCAACGTAGCCCTCATCAGAAGGCTGCCTGCACCCAAGGGTTTTCCTGCGGACCCAGAGCAGGGACACAATAAACTGTGAGGAATGCTTGTCTCACTGTGCTAAGCACTGAAATGATACAGGGAACCCCACCCAGTCCCTTTTACCCCCCAAAAAACATCCTGCAGGAGTGCGATCTACCTGCAGAGATTAAATGAGAGTTACAAAGATGTACACAGCAATGGGTCAGTTTTAGGTACATTTTTGCCAGTAATTTCCCCCATATACTCAAGCTCCATTTAAATCAGAAGTCTCCTATCAACCAGTCCTTCGAAATTATTTACTCTTTCTTGGTTGCAAAGTATGGCAACATAATACCTTTCATGGAAACCCAAATAAATGGCATATGCTGTGAAGCGTCTAGGAACGGGCTTAATGAGCTTGGATTCTTATGTCACATGCTGGTTACAGTTATGACTCTAGCAAATGCCTTGGGGTTGTAGAAGAGTGTATAGAGAGTTTTAATGAAGGTATAAACTGATAATGTTTATTTTTAAAATATATTATCACAATGAGAGAGGAGGCAGTGGAAATGTCATAAAAAATGAAGAGATTTATTGTTGCAAAGTGCTTTACATTTATTACAATTTATTAAAAAATAGTGGTCCCCAATAAAGATGCTGGCTGCACGGGGCAGTCCCACTGGCTCAGCAGCAAGCAACACAAAGACTCTGTGGATCGGGGTTAGGTGACAAGGGTTTGTGGCAGTGAGCACCTGCCCTTGAGGTGTCTGGTCCAAAGGGCTGACACAGGAGTTCAAGGGGTTTACGCAGACAGGGACATATGGGGCACGTTTGGGTGTATCCCGGCACCTTGTTGGGATAAACGTTTCTTAACTGTGGTCACCCAGACCTTGACATCCTTTCGAGTATGCTGGATACCAGACGGTAACCAGCCTTTAATCCTTGGTGGGAGCCATTTTCTGCACATATTGTCAAGTTAAGATGACAGTATGTGACTGCTTCAGCTGGAAATGGTTTAAAACCAGCTATGGTGTGGCTCAGTGTTCTCGCCCTCTTCCCATCCCATACTATGCTCATCTCCTTTTTTTGTTTTAAAATCTTATTTTCACAGTACAGAAACATGATTTATTCTTCCCATGAACGGTTGAAATGAAGTTCATTTACAACCTCATAACTACCCCATGTATATCCTTCCTCTCCCCAAAACGTTAAGATCCCACACTGTTACGAGACTATTCCACAACTGCTGTATTTACGATCAAGCATTTCTTGGCCATATTTGGTGTGTGTTTAGCTGTTTCAATATGTGTTCAGTCCGGATATACGTAGCAATCGAACAGTTGTTGTACGTGAAGAGCGATTACTTTATGAACGGCTTTAGTGGTGGCTTTCCAATGGTGTGAGAGAGTCAGACCACCGCCATTTCGCTATCCTGCCCCGGTTCCACCCCGCAGAAGATGTTGGGAAGGTGTGTGAGTGCTCAGGCACATCAAGGTTAGGATTTGCAGAGTTTCCAGAGGAGATGCCAGACAGAAGTCATCTAGGGACCTGAATCCAGACCTACCCCATCCAGGTGACTGCCATAACTTTGGTACCAGAGTCGTGTTTAGATGTGTCTATTTAGATCCATACACATCACCTGAGTTGTGCTGAAGTGGCAGATCCCACACAGCGCAATCCTGCTGACATCTTCGGTGCGTCCAAACCCGCCCGGCATGGTCCATCGCTGTGGATGCGCAGGGATGCACCAGGCCAGCCCCAGGGTCGAAGTGGCTGCTTTGCAGCCAGTGAAGGGTAAAAGGGAAAATTTTTCTTCTGCTCTGAAAGACGGAATCTGGCTGAGTTTGTCACTTGTCCCCGGCGGAGGGCTTGCGATCCTCACCTGGGAGGGTACAGGCTTTGGACAGGGTGCGTGAGCAGCAGGAGAGGCTGGCAGTGACTGGAGATCATAAAGATCAGTGCCTTTGTCTGCAGCATGGGCTCCTAAATCATCTGGAGGAGGCATCCAAGAGCTTTACCCTAACCCAGCACATGTGGGATACTGTACGTGTTTCCTCAGCTAACACTTCATGGGAAATACAAACCAGAAAACCTTGAGCCAGTCCTGCTCTGTGCGTCTACAGCTGCGTCCCTAGACGGTGCTGCCGTCACGAGCCCTCGCGCGTCGGTCCGGCAGCCTGGCATCCCCACCAGCTGGTCCCTCCATGCGCATGTAGCATCAGATGACCCTGCTAAAAACACATTTCAGCTCTTGTCACCTGGATGGTTGCAACGAACACATCCGCCCAATCCTTACACAGCAAGGGTGGAGGGACTGTGTTTCGGGGATGGGCAGCAGTTGGTCCATTCCTGGGTTTCTGAGCACAGAAGCAGGCAGAAGTCCAGGGGAAAAATGCATCTCAGCATCCTTTCTTATAGCACCTCCCAACCCTGCCTGCTCCCCGCTGTGCAAAAAGGCTCCCCCGTTCACCCTCTGTTTGGAGCTGGGGCAGTGCTTGGAACCGCTGGTGTAAGAAGTACTCTTACTCTCTGTGGGGAAGCAGGAAATCCTGGCTCCGGAGAACTTATAGGCAGAACTTGGAGGCATTTGCTTTATTCTAACAGCACTCAGCAGATGGGTTTCACTGTTAGCATGAAGCCCTGCACCTCCTTTCAAACTGCTCTGTGATGTGACTGCTAAAGTACTACATTTACTATAAAGCTGAAATGTTAATATTTATACGCTGTGTCCATTGGGATGGAGTAATTCATTTTTTATTAAGAAGCTATTAAAGCATTTTTCTAAATTGCCCCAAATAGGTTTCCCACCTAAAACATGCTGTTCTTTTTTTCCCCCTTAACTTCTTTTCAGTGTATGGCTTTGATCTTTTGTTTGACTTGTGCTTCACAGAAAAATGCTCATAAACCTTCACAGAAAGGTTCTCTTGGCTTATAGCTTTATTCAAGAAATATGGTGGATCTGTAGCAAAATCGTTTTAGGAGCACTTAGGAAGAGAAGTTTACTTGCTGAGTACCAGAACAAAAAGGTTCACTTCTGCGAAGGTTTAGAAAGATGCTTTCCAATACAGAAAAGTCTGCTCCGATTTTGGTTACAGATTGTACCACACTTAATAAAGCTTGGCCCTCTAAAGTACGAATGAGATTTCATGTACTTCAATTCTGAAAAAGCTTTCAAGAATGCTGCAGCAAGCCCATGCAAGTCTTTCTGAACGCTTCCCCGGTTCAGACAAGCACGAATCCTGTGGCTACAGACAAGTCCCCGCCTGCCCTAACTCCGGGGTAGGAGCCAACCACGGAACAGGAGGGTGAGAGTTAGCAATTTGCCGTAATCCAAGATTACTAGTTTTACTGCAGATCTCCACAAATTACAGTTGTGTGTGGAGCTAATGGTTTTTCTAAGCACCAATATGTGCTCTGCTCAGGGGTATGGAATTAAAAGCAGAAAGATTATTTCTCAACAATTAGCACTTAAGCTGCTATTATTATAGTTTATTAATAAAATCCAGGATTAAAAGTTCACCATATCTATATTATTGTCTCTTTCCTGTGCTGTTTTAATCTTTTTGTTTCTTATAGTTGCACTTTCTTCCGCTAGAAGCAAATAGGATGAAAGTAGTAATGAAAACCCATCGCGTTACAGTACAGCTCTGAAGCGCTGTTGCTGTTTGTGTTTTAACATTTGAGCTTCACAAGAGAGGCTGTTTGCAGATGCAGGAGAAAGAGAGACCGGCCGTCCTGTAAGGCCAAAAGAGAATTCAGGCAAAGGGTTGGGTTTCTTTGCTTCAGTCTTCAGTGCTAAGACTGGCCCTCAGGAATCCCAGGCCCCGGAGGTAAGAGAGGAAGCCTACAGAGAGGACAACTTTCCCTTGGTCGAGGAGGACTGTG
>Ga0065711_1030497_pt1 | contig 32321 bp, 12 predicted proteins | sample Hoacrofraction12_FD_59098 | JGI IMG/M metagenome (GOLD analysis project Ga0065711, IMG submission 59098) | Hoatzin crop microbial communities from Cojedes, Venezuela - Epithelial fraction 12 v2 (version 2) | ecosystem: Host-associated > Birds > Digestive system > Esophagus > Crop | place...
TGGGCACAAACTGAAGCATAGGAAGTTCCGTCTGAACATGAGGAAGAACTTCTTCCCTCTGAGGGTGATGGAGCACTGGAACAGGCTGCCCAGGGAGGTTATGGATTCTCCTTCTCTGGAGATATTCAAGACCCGCCTGGACAAGGTCCTGTGCGGCCTGCTGTAGGTGACCCTGCTTTGGCAGGGGATTTGGGCTAGATGATCCCCAGAGGTCCCTTCCAACCCCTACCATTCTGTGATTCTGTGATCCTGTGATTCTGTGATTCTGTGATTCTGTGATTCTGTGATTCTGTGATTCTGTGGTTATTATCTTCATTCATGAAAATGCTCAATATTTAATGCAAAAAATCTGAAAGATAGGAGGGCAAAGAGAATGGAACATTTTGGAAAAACTTCTGCTTAAACACATTAGTCTACATCAGGTCTGGCATAGGTATTGACTGATACAGTTACCCAGTTACTGCCACTTAGAGATGCCACTGTAAAGTGTATTATGCTGACTGCCAGGACAGTGAATGAATCTCTGCAAGCAAACAGTGCCAACATAGCCAGCTAAAATCTGTTCAGCACTTCAGAGACAGTCTGTGTGAAGAATGCATGCTTTCATGAGAGAAGATAATGATGGGAATCAATGGCCATTTAAGGGTTTGCAACTCTCTGTGTACCTTTAAATACACGGAGCCCTGCCTACCATATCCCTGTAGGAATTAGTTAAAAGTTGTAGTGATGACCATTTCATGTTTCAGTTCTTCTAGACTGAAAGCGTGCTTGACTAGTAAAATCAAACCAACAGAATTTTACATAGGACAAAGAAGGTGTGACATGAATAACATCACAGTCATAAAAATAGTAGACACTTCATACAAAGCTGTCTGGAGGACAAAGACTGTTTTGCAGCGTTTGAAGGTTTGAAATTTTTATTTTATTTTTGAACAAAACCCAGACTTATTGAAAACTTTACAAAATACAATGGTGAAGAAATACTAGATTTTGAGTCAAAACCAGAAATGGTTTTATATGAGAGAGTTCTTTTGACTTCACTATGTGTGTTTGTATTTGTTTTTCTCTCCTGTGATCTGGGATAGATATTTTACTGTTTGATTTGGAATAAAAATTTGAACCTGTGTCTTCGACATCCCAACTCCTGAACCAATGACATGCAAGGATTTATCCTGATCTTTCTCCTGTTTGCTGGCTGGAATACTCAGAAAGCCTTGGAACTGCAAAAATAGTGTTGAAACAGATACATTTCTGGAAGACATCTGCTTCAACAAAATTTCACTTCTTCCAAAACATTTGTTCAGCTTGAATTATTGTCTCTTCCTGCCCTTCTATTACTATGGCTATCTGCCATTTTCTAAGAGATCTAAAGGAATTAGTTGTCCAAAAGTCATTACAATGCAGTGGGAGCTGATCGTCTAATTCCTCAAAAGTTTTAAAAACATCAGACTTATTTTCTTTATGAACAGAGTTTTAGAGAGGCTTCCAAATGATTATTTCCTTCTACTTGCCTATATGTTTATCTTCTGTGTATAACATAGTAATTGTATGACTATTGTATTGATATGCACATAAAGGATTAATTTATAGAGCCTGAGTCGTGCAGGCAAGCTATGCTCATAGGATCAAAAGATTGTTTTCAAAGTGTGCCTTGTATTTTCGCCTACTCCTTCTTTTTTTATGTATGATATTTATTTCTACAACCATTAACTATATAGAATAGAATAGAATAGAATAGAATAGAATAGAATAGAATAGAATAGAATAGAATAGAATAGTCTAATTCAGTTGGAAGAGACCTACAACTATCATCTAGTCCAACTGCCTGACCACTTTGAGGCTGACCAAAAGTTGAAGCATTTTATTAAGATCATTGTCCAAATGACTCTTAAACACTGACAGGCTTTGGGCATTGACCACCTCTGTAGCAAGCTTGTTCCAATGTTTGACCACCCTCTTGATAAAGAAAAGCTTCCTAAAGTCAAGTCTAAACCTCCCCCAGCGCAGCTTTGAACCATTCCCACACATCCTGTCACTGGATACTGGGGAGATCAGCACTTCTCTCTCCACTTCCCCAAGTAGGGTACGTGCAAAGGAAGATTATGATTATCTTTACCACAAAGATTAGAGAAAGCTGGATTGTCTGAGACAAGAGAGTTATTGATATCACAGGAAGAAAAGGGGAGTGAAATAAAAAAGAATAATCAAATAAACATACTTGTCCCACAATCAACGCTTGTCTTTGACATTCTTTCCCTTGATCCAGTAACCTTGTAAATCAAGGAAAGACATGAGGAAAGAAAAGCTACTTTGAGATGTGGGAACAGAAAGCCAAGGGGCCCCTTCTCACCTCCCCAGGAGTGCAAAGGCTCTGAAGGGACTGAGCTGAGGTCTTCTTAGGACTGGCTTGATGTCTTCTCAGAAGCCTTTTCTAACAGGTTTTGTACAGAGCCTTGAACTGAAAAAACTCACATTGATTATACGAAGACTACTCATTGTTACGGTATACCCCTCTTTTTTGCTTGGGCAAGAGTGTAGAGGGACTTATCACTTCTGAATGTGGTTGTTTTTTTACGATCAACAGAAGTCAAATATGTGGAAACAACTAGGTGTTAAAAAAGGAAATTTTGAATGGCCAAAGAAAAGTAAAGAATAGCATATGAAAATCAGTGATAGACTTTAACTTGGCCCACTAAATAGGAATATGCAATGAGACTCTCATCCCAAGAATGACCTTGGTCTTTTGTTAGTTCAGTGCAAGAAAGAGCTGTATTCAGCTTTTCTTGTCAAGAGAGAGCTTTATTTTGGCCCAGGAATCTCTTGAAATGAAATTTGAAAGAACAATTGAGCATAGGGTGAGAGTTTCTTGAAAACACAAAGGGCTCAGGCATTTGTAAGGCTGCTTTATAGAGAGGTACACATGGTTTTCCTTACACAGTTATAGAGTCATGTAATATGACATGACATAACTCTTCAACTATACCTACACTTCCGAAAGCTCCCAAATATGCTGTGTGTGATGTACAGTGTGACCTCGGAACTCACAGCTTTGCATAAAAATAGCTTAGAGAGAACTACTGAGAAGCACTGATGAATCTTCATCTATGCGAGGTTGTGACCAGTATCTTTTGAAGTCTTAGTGGGAGTTATTTTTCAGATGGGAGTAGCTGAACAGTTTTGTCCCCACAGAGCTGCAAAAAATAACTTTTCTTCCCTTTATTGATATTAGTGGTATCACAAGAGTTGTCAACATTAAGGCTAAAATTTGTTTTCTTTATAAATCTCGTTTGTAGAGGTTTTCACATCTGGGCTATTTCAAATTACATCAGGCTTCGAGAAATTTGGTGTCTAAACTGTCAGCATGAGTGTGATTTTTTTTTAAGCAAAAATGTTTAAATCCATTAAAATATTAGAGCTATGGAGTGGGAAAGCATAGAATGTGTTCCCATGGGTTCAGTGGGAGTTTTGCCTTTGACTTTAATGGAAACAGGAAGCAGACCATAACTCGTAATCAGTCTCAGAATTCCCCAGCCCCATCCTGTGCTCCAAACTTTAGCTAGTATTTAAAAGCTGATACTGGGGTGCCTATGTACATGTGTCTGTTCCCTCTGCCAACATTTTAACAGATTTTTGTGGTGTTTTAACCCGAGCTCACCCCTGGTTACAGTGTCAGTACACCTCTATTGAAATAACACCTCAGTGTCAGAGCAATGGCAAACACATCACGCTTAAACCTCCAGTGCCCTCGATAAGAAAGACTGGTATCTTGTTTCGAATCCCCTGAAACATGCAGTCACAGAGTGAGAGTAACTAGAGATAGAAAGCTGAGTATTAGGTCGCATGTTCCTTTCCCCTGCCAGTTTAAAACCATTCCCTTCAGTTTACAATCTAGTTTTAAATGACCTGAATATTAAGGGGCATCCCCCTCTTTTCTCAGGAGTATATACCGGCTTAACAGACCTTGCCTTAGGAAACATATCCAGATCGCCACTAGATACTCCCTGAACTAGGTCTAAGGATAACCTCCTTGTCCACACAGAGCAATCAAGTCGTCTGCAACTCCTACCCTCTTTCTGTTCTTGCAGATGATAATGTCTGTTTCTTCCCACCTCCTTCTGTCATTACTTTACCTAGCTATATATGCAGGGATCTTACAATATTGCATTATAATGCTGTCTTTGTTTTATTTTGAGCATGAAGGCATTTTGTTTTGATTTCATTGTATTTTTTGACAACTGTAGATAGTACAGCTACTTTCAAAATGTGCGTGTTACAGAGCACAGCACAACAGAAATATCCACAGCTACTCTTTCTGAAATTGATAACACTTCACAGTTTACAAGTAGTTGTCTTCTGTTCTTTACTTGTTCTTGCACAAACACCGACTATAAAATTTACTATCTAAAAATATGCCTGACACCTGATATAGCATTCAGCTTTCCTGGTATTCAGAAATGCTGCATTATATCATGTCAGGTTACATCAGGTAATATCTGATACAAGTTACCTGAAATAATGCAGCTCAAAAAAATACAAAAGTAAAAAATTCAGGAATTTGTGCTGACTTTCATCTTCAGGGTAAGACAGCTCAGTTGATTATAAGATAAAATGATTTACCAGAAACATGTGGTTTTGAGTAAGTTTGTTGCTCATGACAGTGTAGAGTTGCTTTTAATAATAAATCATATAGCCATGATGTGCATCCTTATTCATTCATTCCCAGGTTGTGCTGCGTTCTACAGTGTATCTAAGAGTGAGTGAAGATGGCTAACCAAATATAATATATAATACAGTGAATAATCCAGATGGAGATAATCTAAGGGAACTTTTTGACTGTTTCCTTTATTATACCAGGTTCTGGAACAAGATCTCTGGTAAAATTAATATTTTCTGATGCTAAATTGCCTTTCATTTTTTGAGGTTTTATTCAGTAGTTGATGAAGCTCAGAAACTCACAGAAATTGGTCCAATGACGTTTCTTCCACAAACCCAGTGAAACCTTCAGTAAGTCACTTCATTATATAGCATTTTATGGCCATGCACACAATATTTTGGTAGTTTTGAAGGCAGATCTAGTTCCACTGACCGAAATTTCAGTGGAAAATTAAACCTATAAAGGCCGTCAGACTTTTCTACAGTGCTTCCCACTCATCTTGGATTGGCAGGTCAGAGATTACCCTGTTAACATCTTTATTTCCACAGCTCTCATCCAAACTTATTTGTTCTTCCAGCCCTCAGCATTCCAGACCTGTCACCAGTAAGGAGAGTAATGGAATATTAAATTGAAATGCGAGCTATGCATTTATCAGCTTTGCCTCTGTTGTGAAGAGGTCTGATCCGGCACCTCTGGAAGCCTCCTATTTTACGTTACAAAGGCTGAAGTGGACCATGAACCAAGCAGTTAAATTCTCTGTCTTTTAGTTACTTTTAAACTAAGTTTTAACAGGACTGTCAAACACCACATGCAATGTGTCAGTTAACACTGTGGAGTAAAATTGACAAAGAGCACTTTATGTACCTTCAGAGCAAGTATATCTTTACCAACACTTTTGAGCTATTTTAGGTTTGTAAGCTGCCAGTATGTCCTGCTTTCAGATTTGATAACAGTAGAACCAAGACTAGAGATGAGTAACACCTGGCAATTAATAATCTGGCCAGTTGGCAGTCTTTAATAAGTAGAATGATAAAAGTTTAAAATGCCTTGACTCTGGCAATCCCTCCTCCAAATACTGAGAAATATTTGTTTCACGGTTGAAGGCAGGCTTGGTCCCCCACTCCCCACCTTTTAATGCTGTGTGAAGATCTCTTAGAAGCATGTGAAAAATCAGAGAAGGGTTAATCTTGAAATGAAATACGTAAAAAGTAACAGAATTCTTTGTGTCTGTTGCCAAAAATGAAAATCCTCCCATAATTTTGTGAAAGCAAATTACTTTCAGAATGCTTTAATTGTTCCTTTCAACATCACTTGCTTCTCATCATGTCCCAGAACAGCAAAGCCTCTGCATATGCTGTGGTTAGCTTTTAAGAAGCAGTCACTGAAATGAAAGAGAAATGAGAAAAAGGGCATTTTAAGAATTCTTTAGCTTTTCTTGTAGTGTTTCCATTTAGTAACATCTGCTACTCATAAATCATGAAAGACACCTCTAAAAGCCGATAATACCAATACATGGTCGAAAGCAAGAGTCTTTCACCTCTTGCAGGTAGGCAAATACTTTCATGTTAAAGTAACAAATGCAGAATATTAAAGTCTTCCTGCCCATTTGTTAACACAGTCTGACCTCAGCGTTCCCAGCACTGGGGGACTGTAAGGTGGCCCACCCTGACTGCTGTGACACTGACCTGTAGTCAGCACCACATCCACACTCGGTCTGCTGCGCTTCATGTAGCAAAGATAATCTGTGCTCGCATTGCTCTGCCGGCAGCGTGCAGACAAGCAGCTGGTGCCAGGACGGTTCTTGCTTGCCCGGGTGATGGGCTGTGGCTTGTCCTCCTCAATTGCTCTCCTCTGTGCCTCAAAAAATTGTGCTTTTTATTGACAGCAGCACATGGGAAGTTCTGCCTGTCACCTTTTGTCTGTGTGGAAGTGAGGTGTCCGTGGCACACAGGTGTGTTGGGTAGAAGACTATTTCATTTCACTGATCATCATGGTGATGCCAGCAGTTCCTTATATATAGATATTTATATATATTTAGAAATAAACACAGCTGAACACTAAGAGTTGTGAATTTCAGACTGTGCATAACCTTAGGGAGACACCAATAATTTATTCAGTAATAGATTCAGGTCTAGACAGCCAAGCCTGTGTCTCTTGACTTAAAAGCACTATCAGATGTTGGGACATCATCAGGAAAAAGTGTGTGAGAGGTTATAAAACACTAAAGGAAAGTCTTGTTCACGAGGATCAAATTATAAGAAAATGTGGCTGATGAAAGAAAAAGGCAAATAGGTGTTGCTGTGGATAAATACAAACAGACAAAGTAATAATAATGACTTCACTTTCCAAACTAGCCTCCTGGATAACTTTTCTCACTCATTTCACTCAGATTTAATACATAAATTCCAGAGGAACATTACTGAAATCTCTGTGACAAATATAGTGGTAGTAGAGAAACCAGTTCGGGTGTCATGCGTAGGCAGGATGCACAGCAGCAGCTCAGGCACTTCTGCCCCAGCCCTGAGCACTGAGCACCTCTCTGGGGACAGGGACAGGCTGAGGCTGGGACAGAACGTCGACTCACAGGTCAGGGTCGGTATCAAAACCTTGTATTTGTCTGTCTTGAACTTCATGAAGTTTCTGTGCGTCTAATCTTCAAGTTCTCAATACACTGAATTGAAGCTGTGTTGTTTGGCATATTGTTCTGTCCCCTGAACTTAATAATGTCCGCAACATTGTTGAGGGTGCACTTTTGACTCCTTATCCCAGTGGTGAAGATACTGAACAATATCAGCCTGAGCATCAGCTTCTGGAATACAGCACTCCTGACCAGCCAGAAACTGGAAGTCAAGATTGCTTTCTTATGAGCCCAATAGTTCCAGTCAATTTGCAACACCCCCTGGCAATGTATCCATCCAGCCCATAATTCCTCAACTTCCCAAAGAAAATGTTATGGGAGATGGTGTCAAAGGCCATATGAAAGTCAAGATATGATACATCCACAGTTTTTTCTTTGTTTTCATCACAGAAGGTAGTCAAGCTAATCAAACGTGACTTGTCCCTGGTGGATGCATACTGACTGGTCCTAATAAGTTTGTCACCCATGTCGACATTGAATTACTAGGGGCTTGTTCCACCTTCCTTCCAAGAACAGAGATGAAGCTCTGTTCTTGGACAGAAAGTATTAGACACTTTCGTCCTAAATTCTTTCTGCGATGTTTCTTAAGATGGGAGAAATATTAGCCTTTTCCCAGTTATTAATAACTTTTCTGTGTGTCATGATTTTCATCAATTATTCAGAACAGACGTAAAACCCTATCAGCCAACTCATTCAGCACCTGGGTGAACCTACTCATTTTGGGTTGACTGTATCTGGACCCTATGACATTATTAGCAAAACTCATGAGTCTCAGAGACTGGTATCAGTCAGGCCAGAGCAGGTTTTTGTTTTGGATTGAGGTACCTGTCTTCATCATTGGAGGCACATTTGGGCACCACTGCCTTTCATTTAAAGGTCACTGAGGGCACTGGGCCTTTTTTTGACTCTTGCACTGAAATTCCATTCTGACAGTAGCTTTGCTAACATCTATTTCAGTATTTCCGATATGGTTTTTCATCTTGTGTACTACTTGTCTGTATTATGTCAGTCCTTCATCTGAAATTTTATTTGATGAAGTGAAGAATTCTCTAAGACAGCTGGGATCTTTGTCCTACAAGAGATGCCTTTGTTAAGACCTCAATAGTCTTGGAAATAACACAGATCATAGAGTCATAGAATCATACAATCATAGAATGCTTTGGGTTGGAAGGGACCTTTAATGTTCATCTAACCCAACCCCCTGTCGTGAGCAGGGATATCTTCAACTAGATCAGGTTGCTCAGAGCCCCATCCACGCTGGCCTTGAATGTTTCCAGGGATGGGGTCTCCACTACCTCTCAGGGCAATCTGTCCCAGTGTTTCACCACCCTTATTGTCAAAAATTTCTTTATTACTTCCAGTCTAAATCTACCCTCTCTTAGTTTAAAGCCATTACTCTTTGCCCTGTCATAACAGACCTTGCTAAAAATATTGTCCCTGTCTTTCCTATAGGTCCCCTTTAAGTACTGAAAGGCCACAATAAAGTGTCCCTGCAGCCTTCTCTTCTCCGGGCTGAACAGCCCCAACTCTCTCAGCCTTTCCTCATAGGAGAGGTGTTCCAGCCCTCGGATCATTTCTGTGTCCCTTCTCTGGACCCGCTCCAACAGGTCCATGTCTTTCCTGTGCTGGGGTCTCCAGAGGTGGACGCAGGACTCCAGGTGGGGTCTCACCAGAGCAGAGTGGAGGGGCAGAATCACCTCCCTCGACCTGCTGGCAACGCTTCTTTTGATGCAGCCCAGGATACAGTTGGCTTTCTGCGCTGTGAGCACACATTGTTACCTCATATCTAGCTTTTCATCCACCAGTACCCCCAAGTCTTTCTCGGCACGGCTGCTCTCAATCACATCATCTCCCAGCCTGTCCAGTCCCTGTCCCCAGAGAGGTGCTTGATGCTCAGGGCTGGGGCTGTCACTGAGCCCCCTGACTGCCCTGCCCCTTGCTGTGTTTATTCTAAGACATTAAGATTCTTAAATATGATTAACAACTTCATATATTTATTAGAAATCTGACTGGCCAAATTCCATTGTAAAAATTCTGACCTCACATTAGAGATATACTTGTTTTATCCCTTGTAGTACAAAGGGTTTAATTACAGAGAAGCTGGTTGATTTTATTGAAATTCTCTTTTTGATAAAGTTCTAGTCTTTCAAAAGTGTTTCTGAATATTATCATTCTGGTTTTGCAAAGATATAAGTGCTTATTCTTTGCTCTAATAGTTTCACGAGGCATAAAAGAGTGTTAAAAAAGAGTTTGTTCAGCAAGAAGACTCAAAAATATCAAAGGTTATCCTTTCACATGCCATGAATAAATCTAAATAAGCCCTTGCAGAACCCTTTAGCCAAAATACTTGTGAAATGTTCTGTTGATGTAGAAATAATTGATTTGTGTATGTCTTAGGCAACATTTTTTCTTTCAGACTCTGAAATCTATGTCCTTTTCTACCTACATTCCTACAACACAATACTCCTCATTAATCTGCATCCGTTAACAAATCGTGTGCTGAGATTTTCAGATCTGCAGTAATCCATATAGTACTATGTGATATGTTGCCAAGGGACATTGTAATACTGAAAATATTGGATGCGGACATTTGCCCTGCAAAGGTTTTGGAGACAGAGTGGATGAAGTCATTTTCGTTGGCCATGGGGCCACATGGCTCTGAGTGCTAATCAGTATGAGCTATAACTTTGCAAGTCTTCGAACAGTTGAGGTTGCAAGGATGCAGTGCTGCGTCCCCTCATTGGTGGCAGAACTTTCTATCCTAGCATCCAAGACTGTGATAATATAGAAGCACTATAAAACTTTAAATTTCCTCTTTAAAGAAGTATTCTTTCTATACTTGCTGCACAAGAATCCTCTCCATTAGTAAAATAAATGTTGGCTTGGTTAATGCTGTTCCCAAAATTAGGAAAGATCCTATTTTTCATCTCCCTTCTTTCATTGTGTGGATCTAAGTATAGATATGTGATCACCTATGCTATTTAGCTGTGGGCAATTAGCAACTGTCACTCTTCTGGCCAGGCCCTGGTCCTGGTAACATCGTCTCAAAAAAACTCCTGACTTTTACCCGTAACAAAGGTCCGGGGCTATTCCAGGGAGAAATTTGGATGAAACCATGTTGTTTTGAGGGGTGAGTTTGGCTGTAAGTACAATAACTACCATGTGAGATGACCTCAGGGTCTTAGCTGATTGTCTTTACTAGCATACAATCATTCATAAACATTTTATTCAAAGCAAGTTTATTGGACAAGTCTCCACCATGAAGATTTTCTTAGCTACAGCTCTCACTGATGTTCACACTGAGGGACTCTGGCACAATACAACACCTCCTAAACATGCCAGTCACTGAGAACGCATTTGGGCTTTCCACTTCTCTCACAGGTCACAACAATATGACCAACAACGTCTTTTTTGCATTGCTCATAGATGCATCTTGGCTGCTCCCTAACTCAACCAGCCATGCTCCTTTGCCGTCCATACTGGTAGAGGTGACCAACGTGTAGCAACAGTTGGTTGTTTGTAATGTTCAAGAACAATGAGTGGACCAGACTTTCTAGGTTATATCATTTTTCATTACTGCCAGCTTGATGGAAGGTTGCAATAGCATGCCATGTCTTGTCACATGTCACAATCACTGGTGGAATCAAATTCTCCTCTAGATATGGGTTCTTAGCTTCCTGATGCTAAACAAGCAATTCAAACTTTCAGGATTACATGGGGTTTTTTTGACAAATTAAAACTGACTTTGTTTTTATGTGCAGATAACTCCCTTTAATTCAGAATGCCCTTGCCAAATTATACTAGCAAAGATTATGACTACAGGATAGGTAGGATAATCTTCAATAATCTCCACAGTTATAATTTGTTTGTTTTAAAGAGGAAAGCATTACTTCGTATTTGGTAGGGATCGTTTATAGTTTAGAACACTATTTAATTCTAACAGTAATGTTTTTCACTGTGACAAGCAGAGATAATTAGAACTATCTTAAATATCCAGCTTGAAATGTCTTCTTGTTTTCCTTCTATGGGAAAAAGAGTCCTTTTAGAAGAGAAACAGATAAACAGCTCTACTTCTTTATAGGGACATAGAATGAAATAACCCTGTAAATAAATTAGTTAGATAATCTTTTAGAGCTTAATGGGAATATGGAAGAAACTATTATTCTTACAAGCCAAGTAATGTAAAACATATGACCTTCCTAATTAAAAACATAGAGCAATAGAACTATGACTAAAAAAATTCAAGATAGAAAACTCAGTTTTTGTGGAACTGACATGAAAACACTGTGGTAACTCACTTAAAAATAGTGCTGTAAATCATAAAATATAACTTACATAACATAAAAATTAAGACTATTATAAATGCTTTGCTTTATTATTGGTAAATGCCATATTTTAAAACAAAGTGTAATTTTTGCTTAATTTTATAAACACTTTACAGTTTCTTTGCAGTTTTTTTGAGCATTGCTTTTTTATCCTATTTCCATCTTCTTTTTTTTTTTTCAAGTCAAAATATTTTTTGTGCTTTGAAGACCAAGTATGCCACTGCTGTGGTCTGTAAGCCTGTAAAGAATCTCTTTGTTTTGAAAAATAGCGCAGCAGATAATCTATTATCTGCTGGAGGCAGAATAGCATTTTTATTTCACTAGACCTTAAAACTGCCTAAGGATACAAGAATGGCCATATTAGTTTGCATGAAAGTTCCATCTAGGCCAGTATTCTGCCTCCAGCAATGCCTATAAGTGGACATCAGGGAAAAAGAAGATACATACAAGCAGAAATACTTTCCTCTAAAATTCTTCCAGCCTCTTTCTACTTCCAGTTCAGGGAATTTCTTGGTTTGTCAATTTAGTTTGTTTCTACATGGACTGTTTTACTCCACTGGAGAACAGTGAGAGCAATACTTCAGGTAAAGTCTTTTCCTTGTTTTCTGTTGTTTTCTAGCTTCAGTATTTTGATTCTGTTAGGAGAATGATAATTTAAAAAACTACTAGGTATGAATATATTCATGTGTGAAGCTTTCCACAAAGCATTCTGTGGAATATCTTTCCTCCTGAGTATCACATATAAATTTGAAGATTTTACTAATTCCTTGCGGTTTCACAGAAAGAAGGGGGTGAAAAAAAGGATCTTTCCTAATTTTAGGAAAAGTATTAACCAAGCCAACCCAAATGTGAGTTCCGTATTTGAAATACATTTCCTTTCATCATCAGGAAATGGTCATAAAAATCAGACACAGGTCTGCTGACCTTGTACACCACCCAGATAAACAGGGCACTGGCCATTTGAGAAACGAGCTTTTAAAAAAGCAGAAATAAGAATTTTGCATTTCACTGACACTGAAGCATCTGTGCTGGTCTATTAATGGAAATGCTAATCATGCGAAGGAAAACAGATGCAGGAGAGGAACAGCATCTGTGAGTCATTGTTTCAAAATAGCTGAGATGTTCAGAGCTGCTGACCAGTGGACAAGAAAATGTTCAGTCCTAATAAGTTATGAGGTAAGTACATTTTCCAAAGCATATGTCTGTTTGATACTTTTGATCATAAAGATTTTGCGCAAGTTTGTCAATATAGTATCTGCCTGTCATGCCTGTGAAATTCCTGTTATATACCATCAGATACAGCAGACCTATTGGTATCTCTGAGTGGTGTGGTCCGTAAACAAGTTACACTTCTAACTCAGATTGTTCTTTGAGAATGTAAGCTGACAAAATAATGTGCAACAAAGATAGAAGTGATACTATTGAGAAATTTTGTTTATGTATATGTTGTTGCATATCCCACTACACAATAGCATAATCACAATCTCAATTATATCATATCTTCCCTCAGTATTTGTGCATTAGAGGTGTGGTGAAAAAGGTAGGATAAGAAATGTTGTCCCTGAGAGATTAAAAAATTACAGATTCCATTACTGTGCTTTGTGAGATTGTGTTTTTCAGGGCAGTTCACAGAATAAAACCAAATAAAAACATTGATAATCTCTCAGAGGTGGAGAAAACTACCAACATAGCAGGGCATATGTTAAAATGTTGATATCCTTCCTTTAGAACAAGGTAGGTAAATTGGAGCAATTAACACACTTCAGAGCTAGAAAGCTAGATGACTTAATTGATATCATCTTAAACTCTTCTGTTAGCATATCCATCTTATTTCTTTATGTTTGTCTTCCATGAGCTGAAGTATTGCTACACTCAGAGGTGTTGTGTAAGGGTAAAGGTGGATTATGAATTGTGTGAGTCTATAGAACTAATAGCATGTCTTGGGGGAATTTAACTACAAGATTCAAAACATCTGTTTAGGGCACTCAGCCTGCATAGAATAGCAAATTTTAAGGCTAGGCAACAGTAAATACTAAACAGCTCCTAAACCCTTTTAACGCCTAGAGTCTCCATCCACTTAGGATCCAGGATCTTTGCCCAAGCACAAGCCCTTGATGGAGCAAGAAGAGAGCAGTTTTGTGGAGGACTTGGAGGGGATGGTGACCTGAAGCCAGGGTGGGGCCTTGTGCTTAGTCTTCTGATTCTCTTTTACCTGGGTGGTGCAGGTCCAAATCAGCCAGCTGGGAACTGGCTTCTCAAACTCCATACTTTCGTAGTCACTATTGCAGAATAAAACCTGTGTAGAAGAGTGGCCACTAGTTTAGCCCCTGCAGCATTGATTTCCCAGTGGGCTGTAACTGATAACCTGTAGGTATCAACACCGATTCCTAAAAAGAATTGATCAAGAGAGGCAAGAACTAACAAAACAATAAACCCGTAGACAGAAAGGGCCAGTTATTTCAAATTGATTGGACAGCAATTAAAAATACAGATTTTTTTTATTCTTGTTGGTTAAGCTGGCTTAATCATCTATAAGCTCTTTTACTCGGACACTAAACTGTCATTTTCACTAGAGCTTCACAAGATGATAAGTTAAAATTAGATTCTACAATATGGCTAATTTGCTGAATCTTAGGATATTTAAGGTTTAAAAAGCAAATTTCAAAAAGTGTTTCTTATCAGACTGCATCTGACGAAGTGTTGTGAAGACCTCATCTGGGTGTGGACTACAAGGAGACATAGGAGTGAAATAAATTTTAGATTTGCTGATTTTCATCTGGACTACCTCATTAACATCAAGTGTAGCTGGATATAATTAGATATGACTAAAAGAAAAGTCAGTTGAAACAAAAAGGGATCTTTGAAGAGAAAATGCTGACAGTAGTGTTTTTCTTTGAATGCTGGGAAAACTGTACCTTGTATGAGTTTCCTAACTTTGATTAACAAATATTCTGGCCCAGCCCCTTTGAATATTCCTAGGCACATGAGTGCTGCTACCTGTATCTCTTTTTTTTGCTGTCAAAACTATTCAGGATGATAAAAAACAGAGGAAGCAAGTATTCATAGAATCATAAAGTCTCGTATTCATAGAATCATAGAATACTTTGGGTTGGAAGGGACCTTTAGAGGTCATCTAGCCCAACCCTCCTGCAGTGAACAAGGACATCTTCAACTAGACCAGGTTGCTCAGAGGCCCATCCTACCTGGCTTTGAATGTTTCCAGAGATGGGGCCTCCACTACCTCTCTGGGCAATCTGTTCCAGTGTTTCATCACCCTCATGGTCAACAATTTCTTCCTTATATCTAGTCTAAATCTACCCTCCCTTAGTTTAAAGACATTATCAAGCCATTATCAAGCCTCCGACCACCACATCTCCCACCAGTCCTTCTCTGTTTGTAAGCAGTAGGTCTAGCAAGGCACCTCCCCTGGTAGGCTCACTTACCAGCTGCGTCAGGAAGTAGACTGCTTCCTCTCTGCTGAGTTGTATTTCCAGCAGATGTCCAGCAAGTTAAAATCCCCCACGAGAACAAGGGCTAGTGATTGTGAGCCTTCTGCCAGCCACTTGTAGAAAACTTCATCTGCCTCTTCATCCTGGTTGGGTGGTCTATAACAGACCCCAACAGGATATCTGCCTTGTTGGCTTTCCCCCTCCTCTTTTCCCAGAAGCATTCAACCTTGTCATCACAATCGTCGAGCTCTATACAATCGAAGTAGTCCCTAACATGCAGGGCCACCCCACCGCCTCTCTTTCCCTGTTTATCCCTTCTAAAGAGTTTATACCCATCCATCACAGCACTCCAGTCATGAGAGTCATCCCACCACTTTTCTGTGATGGCGACCAAGTCATAGCTGTCCTGCTGAACAATGGCTTCCAGCTCCACCTGTTTATTGCCCATACTACATGCATTGATGTAGATGCACTTGAGCTGGGCTGTCGATCTCACCCCCAACACTGACATGCCACGCCTGTGCTCACCTCTATTGAGCCGGGTAATGTCCCACCTGTAGAAGCCCTTCCTGTTATTCTTTGCATGCCTTACCAAATTCAACTCCAGCCACACCCTGGCCCTCCAGACCCCATCCCTACACACTGGGCAGCATCTCTATACTCTTCCCAACATATCTGTCCCTGCTTCCACTGACTGTGTGGTTCCCTCTTGCTCTGCAGTTCAGACCTGTATGTCTTGACTCAGCCATGCTGGTCTCTCCCCTTCCTTTCTCAATTTCTTGGGGATGGAGAGCTCTTGTGCTCTGTGGAAAGCATGCTTAAAGCTCTGTTCTGCTCCCCTGTCCCTGACAAGCATTTCCCAAGGGGTCCTACTGACTAACTTCTTCTATTCACCTTCTTTCATTCCAGTTCAGACAGAGGTATTATTAAGACGGTAAAACTGTGCCTACCAACACTGAGCTACAAAACTGCACACTTTGTTGAAGGTTGCAATAATGAAGAATAAGAGAAGCATTCATAACACTGACCAGATCTTCACTCCTGTTTCTTCTTCCTCTCGTCCCACCTTCCACCCACAGGAGTACCCTGTTCTCCACTAGAATGTTGCCCCATCAGATAATGAAACTAGAAGCTACTCTGAAAGGCAGAGTAAATCTGGTGTCGTCTGGTTTTCCTAGTCACACATAGTCAAGGCATTTCAACAAATTTATTAACTCTTAGTGGATATTCAAAATTTCAGTTGGACTCTTGGCACATTTCTGTATAAGAATTATATTTGTTTCCTTCTTTGACTTCTGTAGAAATATTCCAGATTCACACTCAGCAGACGTGAGATGAGAATCTGGCCTAGTATGTCAACACGTCAGGGAGAAGAAACATCTGGACTCAAAGCTATTCTATAAGATCTTTTTCACAACCCCCAAGAAAGCAAGGAAACACTAGTAGCAGACATCCCCCTCCCTGCCAAGATTCTGCAAAAAATGATAAAGTATTTGTTTCTTGGTGAAAAAGATTATGCAGTGACTATAGTGTAAAGTACATGTTTTGCTATCTAAATATGCATTTTCACATAAAAAAAATGGAGCATGTGAAAACTGGCATGCTTTATCTTGCAGAGGAACAGATTGCTGTTTTGGCTGACTGCAAATTTAGCATTACAAATTACATTACATGCAAATTCATTATCACTTGACTTGTGTACATAAATGCAAGAGCAGCCATACTTAGTTGTAGGCATTTTTGACATCTTCTAAACTAGAAACAATCGTGGATATGGCTGCATGCCTTAATTTTCTATGCTGAAATTTAGCAATTGCAAATTTTTTTGTTCCTTTAGGACGAAACAGGAGACCTCCTGCAGCTCTCTTTCTGACAAAAGCCAGAACAAACAGCAATATGTCTGGATAAAGCGCTTAGTCATTCGTAAAATTGGAGTTGATTGAAAATTTTCATTCAATAATTGTTAAAAGAACATTGAGTTCTTGAAGATGTGATTTTGCAGTGTTCCTTGAAGGTCAACAGAACTGGGTTAGCTGCAACAGAAAGAAAAGTCAGTCTAAAAAAGGAAACCTCTTTGCAGAGAAAATGCTGGCAGCAGAATTTTTCGTGAGCCCTGGCGAAATACTTCATATCTTGTATGAAATTGCTAACCTTCATCAGCAGACGTGTCAAATACCTGCATCACATTGTCTTAGCATTTAATGTAACCAAATTAGGGACAATCAAATGTTTTCTATCAAATTTGTTTTTAACAGAAAATTTAATTTTCTACGAAAGTTTTTTATACTGCAAGTGTCTGTTTTCCACGGAAAACCTGATCTTTTTCCAGAAGCCCCAAACCCAAGCCTTTGCTGTTAATCCCCAATTCTTCTGTTTTCAGCCAATAGATTTTTAAGGTTTAAGTTTTGTCAGAAAGTTGACATTTTCCAGGGATGTGTTTGTTTTTGTGTTATGAAACTGAGACTATATTACATTAATTACATTTCGTGTGTTTATCATGTCTCGTCTTATCTGCCTTGTTTCTAAAGTAAACAACTCAAAACTCTTTAGTCTTTCTTCACACAAGATTTTCATGGCCCCCATCTTTCTCAGAACTGTGAACTTCTGCAGTATCTTCTGGGCGATGGTGTGATCAGCACACCTCTTTGGTAAGGTAAACCAGCCAACTTCTGAATGTTAGAGCACCTTTTTTTAGCATTCTCCAATGCTGTCTTTTTAAGATTTTATTGTCTCAGCTGTATGCAGAATTTCTCCTCCACATTGACTGAGGTACATCCTGAATATCTATGTTCATCTCCTGATGACACAGTTATTTCAGTAACCTGTACTTAGGTCATGTATTTTTTCTTCAGTAGGCATGATGTTGCACCTGTCAGTACCAAATTGTCATACCTGTCAACATGTGCTCATATACAAAGCATGATTAAGACCCAAGGACAGTCAACATTTGTGCTTGGTCTCAGTTTAATTAACTCCCACCTCAACACTTTAACATGTGGCTATATGTAATCAATGTAAAACTGCTTTAGTTTAGATGTCTTCTCTAAGTTTGTGTTTCTTACCTTCTATTTATCTGGGGACTATGCCTGCATAACACTATCAATATAAAAGAAGCAGTCATAATAAAAGCCTATTTTCAGATATATGGAAAGAAAAACAAGGAGCAGCGGCAAGAATGGTGCAGATCAAAATTTGTGTTTTTAAGAACAGGCAATCATTTCTGATGACAGACCGAAAAGGGAAAAATTATCAGGAGCCCTAAATAATGAATAGCCATTACTGGCAATGCATTACTTAATCCCTGCAGCATAGAATTGCTGTTTATTTATTAATTATTTCTACTTCACAACTAAAACATATTTTAAACTAGGAATTGCATAGTAAGAAATAACAAAAATGGTTTCTGGACAAAAAATGTAAAAAGAAGTGGTTTCCAAGGCTGTAAGAGCTCTTAGTAATTTCTTTACTGAGCCCAAGAATTCCAGCAATAGTGCTCAGCTTTAATCAAATACTTAATGTTAGGGAGAATAATTTTTAACATTATAATTGACACAATGATAAGAAGAAATCTTATATCATTTCCAGATATGTCACTATCAAAAAGTAAGACATCTTGTGATATCTTTGGTGTTTTATGTATCTTGTTATATCTAAATAGGCATCTGTTTAATGAAATTTGAATTTACATATATAAGATGTTTAAAAGCTCTCCAAATATGTGTTGTCAAAAGTGCTAAACCACCAATCTTTGTGTCACATCTTAGAGCATTCAGTTCTATTTTCAGCACCCATTATTCTTTTCTCTAGTATTGGGATACAAAGTTTCACCTTTCAGCTGCAGATTTCTGTATGAGAAAATTACAACGGATTGTTGTTGAAATATAAATGTAAAATACAAACCTTTCTTTCTGTTCTTTCTTTCTGTTCTACAGCTAACATTTACCCACAATCCTCTGATGTTCATGGAACAAAAATTATGCCGAAGTCTGATTTTTTCCTTTTCTGTTCTTAAAAAGAGTGCTTTTTTGGTCCAGTCATTATTAAACAGATTGGGCCATGGCCATGCTTGTGTGCTAATGGCTGGTAATGTTCAAAAAAAAAGTGATAAAGCAGAGGGAGATATGACAAACCTTGGTTTCCTGAATGACCAGGATTGTTCAATTCTGAGTTAGTAACGTGAACTTTACCAGAATTATACTAAAATAACACATGTTTATATTTATATTTAAAGATTCAAAATGTGGCTTGACTATCACAGATGTTGCCGACATACATTTTAGTTCCATGGAAATTACAGCCTTTTAGGTTAAATTTGCAGAATACTGCAACCTTCTGATCAGGATACATCTGTACTGCACATTGCGGCTTGGCTACCACAAGCAATCCAGCTGCCGAGGAGTTGGGCAAATTCGCCTGTGCAGAGCACCCCACTAACATAGCTATCATGTTTCTGATAATCTGTAGCACACTGCGGTGTGTCATGCAATGTTTATGTTCCCTGGCACTGCAGTGTACAGCTTTTAGGCTCTTGCGATCTCTTGGGAGGTCACAACATAAGAATTAGATGTAGACTGTCCATACATCATACAGAAAGAGATGAGTGCCAGCACTGTGACCGGATAATGACCTAGGCAAACCAACGGGAAACATTAAGTATAATCTCTCACCAGGATTTAGGCCTTTTACCTTTGCACAGGGAGATTTGACTTTACACGTGATTCATAGCCATTCCTGCTACTGAGACTCTTTATTTAAGGAATGAGTAGGCAGTCAAGGTCAAAGGTGGAGTGAGGCTACAGCTGACTGTTTCCATACAGCCTGACATTACAACATTCACCTGTTATCAGGACACTTGGCTGCAGGTTCATGTGCTTCCCTAAGCCAATTTGAGGCCACATCTCCTGTTTCATGGGAGTCTTTATCCTATAGCTAGCAGGTACATGGGATGGGGAGCGACTGTTCATGCCTTGCTGGGACTTACTAACACCAGCAGTCACACTGGGTCCATCTGGTCTAGTAGCTGATAGAAGTCAAAAGCAGATATCCATATAAGTATTATAACAATTTTTCACCAAATATCCTTCTAATTTTCAACTTCTTGTTGCTCAGGAAATCTGTGAGCAGATAAGGTATCTATTGAAGTTATTTATCTTTCAAGGAGTAATTAAGACCTCATCAGAATAGGGGCAGAAAAAAATGCACATATCTTCAGGACTTTTTTAATCCACATTTCTTCTTTCCTAGCAAAGTCAGAATGCTGAGTGTATGAAAGACCAAGTCTCTTGTGTGGCTGCTAATGTGGAAGAAATAAATCCATGTTCCTTGTGAGTAAATTAGTTTGTTCACTTATCTGTTGAGTAATGGTTTGTTTGATTGCAGTTTGTCAGATCTGTGGTTTGGCTGCAGTTTTGTGTTTGCAAAGTCTATTTGGGGCTGTCTGTTGTGAGCAGGAAAAACGTCTTGCAGTTGATGGGTGAAAAAGCCTTTCTGCTTTTAATCATTGCCAACAATGTTAACAGTTTGTTAGCTGCAAAAGCTCTGTGACAGGGTAAGTTTGACCCAGGTAGATGTTTCAGAAGCCCAAGTAGTGAAGACCTAGCAGCAGACGCAGGGTGACTTGCAGTGGAAAAGTATTGCCCTGTCTCTCTTCAAGATGACGGGAAAAACAAAGGAGGCAAGACTGAAAAGACAGCACAGAGACCAAGAATTTGAATTGAGTTTAAAATCTTACAGTTAGCTTTTAAAAATCAGAAGTTATTAACTTTTTTATTTCCTTGTTTAAAAAAAAAAAGTTATGGTATATGTGGGGTCAAAAGATAGCTGAGAATTTCACTTACAGGAGGCTATTTTGTATTTTCTGAAAGCACGTAGTTTGCATGTACAACAATATATTTTGGAGCACAGTTGTGATCCAACAGAGGCACAGCTGTACAAATTTCATTTAGGGAGGCCACACTTTACTGCTTTTGCACCAGTAAGAGATCAGGGTTAGCTGCCTGAGGATCACAACATGTAGTACATCCACTTGCCCATTTTGTGGGTTGTGGGATGTCAACCTCAATACAATGTAGTAAGTTCTTGGGCAATTCTTTTGGGCAACTCGGCTTCTGTTTGAAAAATCAGCCACCATTTTTGGGGACGACCTCACTAGAAGGTCTTGCTGAACCAGGCTGCATTTACACCTCTGCTTGCAAGACTAACATAACATCTAAATCAGCTGCCTGGGTAACTGATAAAACAGAAATAGTAGAATGGCTTCTTGCCTCATCAGAATCATACACACAGGCATATATGCATTTATTGAGCTAGCTGACAGCTAGGATTGCAATCATAACTATATTCACTACTATGATGAATTTCTGTTATCGCCCCTTAGAAGGGGAGTGGTTGTGCAGGAGAAAGAAAGGCTGCTTGTTTGCCTTGACATTGCAGTCTTGGTCAGGTAGAAGCCAATGGAAAAAGGCACAGATCACTTCATCAGGTGTTACCCTTTATTACTGGCAGTCAAGTTGGGGTAAGCAGGATGGTCAGAAAGAAAGAGCAAGAGAGGAAAAAGACTTCTGAGAAGAGCGTGGAAGACATTTCAGTGATGGACAGGAAGTTTCAGAAGAAAAGGTGGACTATGTTAAGGGGAAGTTATGCTTGAACAACTTGATAAACTTCAAGAGGCCTTGCAAAGGGATCCAGATAGATTGAAGCACTGGCAATCATTAATGGCATGAAAGTTAACAAGAACAAATGCCAGATTATGCACCTGCGATGGAATAATGTGGGACACAAGTGCAAACTGGGAGAGGACTGGCTGGAAAGCAGCCCTGAAGAAATGGATCTGAGGGTTCTGGTTGACAGCAAGCTCCATACGAGTCAGCAGTGTGCCCTGGCAGCCAAGAAACCAAGCCGCATTCTGAGATGCATGAAACAAAGCATAAGCAGCTGGTCAAAAGAGGTGGTTATCCTGCTGTATCTAATGTTGGTACAACATCAACTTTAGTATTGCCTGAATTTCTGGACGAGATAACTTCCAGAGGTCCCCTCCAACCTCAGTCATTCTGTGATTCAATGATTCTGTAAACTTCTTGTGGCCCAGGAAGACACTAGAAGTCGTAGGCTCAGAGCAAGGGTAAAGAAAAGAATGCATAAGGATGTAATGTAGAGGTTTTTATTTCTATTTCATCTCATGCTGAATTTTCTTTTTTAAGAAAGATAACTGTTATTCATAGCAGCTAATTTTCATTCATTCTAGTGCATGTTCCAATCAAACCTCACTTTTGTGCTTAAAAGCCCTGTTCACTTTTTTGACATTGACTTATTAAGGAAAAAAATAAAGATATTTCAGATCTATAACTACTTTTGACTGCCACCCGAGTGAACAACTTTTTGAGCAGCAAGTAACACATGCAGTTCGGGTTGGAAACACTGAAGTTTTATGATTGTGCTGTTCCTCTTCCAATGTCTTTGAGAAAAAAAATAGCTGCTACCAGAGGCATATTCTGCAAATGTGTAAGGATCCACAATGGATAGAAGACTCCAGGATGGAGGAGATGTTGCTTGAACAGATTTTTCTTGAATTTGCCCTTGTAACTGGTGCCTCATCTGGTGCGTCAACCAATGGAACTCGGTCATCAAGAAGTTGAAAACTCCTGCCTCTGCTTTTCTCATAATTGTCGCTTTGAAATTGGGGTAATATCCCATCAGTACATGATCTATGATAGGACTGTGACTGTGCAAAGGGTCTTGGCTTGGGTTACATCCAGATGAGGTATACACGGGAAATTACAGCAGGCTCTGCTCAAATGTATTTTCCCAGCTGCTCTACTACTTTCACATATTCTTGCTTTTATCCATTGCTTCAACCTCTCTTATCTGAGCAGTGCTGATCCTCAGTGTCAGGAGTTTTGTGCTACAAGCTGTTACAAAATACTGTGGACACTTTATTCCCCTCAGTGGTCCAGAAAAATGCTGGAGATTTTTTATCTTTTCCAGTTCCAGCCTTACTGATGCTATGCATCTGGGGTAATGTGTCTGTGTTGGACCCATGAAGATCAGTCCTGTGATCTCACCAGCCTTGTTACTTGATAACCATTGCTGTACCTACTGCTTTGGTTCAGGAAAGTGTTAACAAGCCATTTCCCTCTTGTCACTCTCAGTAACCTTCAGTGATTCTGCAGTTATTGCTCAACGTGATGTTAAATGTGCTGGCCATCTGAAGGGTGAAGATGAAAGACCCTGGTGTCTGATTGCTCTTTACGGTGTTTGCAGACAAAACTGGGAGAAGAATGAGGACTGGGAGTAGAACTTCTAAACCATCGATCTTAGATATTTGGCAATTGTTAAAAAATTTGGCTGCTAAACACAGTCCAGGTCTTGTAGACTTAGATCCTTCTAGTGCACATCCCATTGGATGTGTAATGATAATCCATTCCATGTACACATCAGTTCATTCCTGAGTGGACTTCTAGGATGAACTAACCAGGCTCTCTTTGGTTTGGCTTTGATGAAATAACACTTCAGAAACCCAACCCAAAAGGCAGGATGAAAGATGCAACCTCAGGTATGCTTCATTACACTCTCCTTCAGTCTTCTCCGTGCAAGATGTGTTTTTCACTTATCCCCATGCTCTCATTTAGCAGCTCAGTTTCAGGGCATAGAAACAGCACCATAGCTGTTGGTTATAATAATGAGACACAACGATATAACTTCTTTATCCTCTGATTGTTTTGCCTCTGTTGCTTTTCTCTGTGGTCCTTTTTGTCCTGCAGGTTCTACCAGTGTAGTTTTTACCATCTTTTAAAGCCCAGATGAGTGGGTTTTTTCATCCCAACCCTGAAGGCTCTGGGATTCTAACTACAGAAATAACAACACAGCTTAGAGTTTGTTGAGGGAAAAAGCACAAAGGCTTTAAAGCAAAGGATTTTGGAAAACAGATGCTAGAAACAGCACAGAACAGAAACTGTGAAAAATTTAGAGTATATTTAGCTCCCAGGATCACAGAACCAGACTTGATCCCAGTAGGCATTGCTTGCAGCCTGTTTTTGTTCTACTGGGTTTTGATCTCTGGAAGCTAATGGAAATCAAAAGTGGGCTGTTTGCTTAGGAGTGTATGAGGCATGGAGCGGGGAAACTGTGCTCATGAAGTATGTGACTTAAATAATGAGAGTGTGTAAGGTGTTTGAGTAAGAACCAGGTGCCAATAAAGACCTTCCCACATACTGTGCTAGGTCTCTCATAACCTACCTCTGCTATCTTCTGGCTTTTGTCCTGTTCAGAGCTGGTATGCAAGTTATTGAGTGCAGCTGTAGCTGTCATTTGGCTCTGGCCCAGGACAATAACAGAACAGTACACCTCCTCTGGGCCAGACCATGTTTGCTTGAGTCCTCTCTTCCCCAGTCCCATACTTTTAATTTCATAGATTATCCGTCCACTTGGTTAAAGATTAGGCTTATGTGTCCAGGCAGCTGGCTGACTACAGATACCCAAACTGCTTAAAAAGAAAATAGAAAATGTCATTGTAGATACCCTAGCTAAATAAGCAACCTCTTCTCTAGGTTATCGTGGATGCCAGCTGAAACATCTCTGTCTACATCAGCTCTGGTGATGGTAGGTTCTGTCTGTGTGATCCTGTGCCTGATTTGTGTCCCAGTGAGAACGGAAAAGGGAAGAGCTTGTAACTGCTGGATCCAGCACACTCTTTCCAGACGCTTCCATGAATGGGTCCAGTACACGGAGGACAAATACTTCATCAGACCCATGATGAATCATGGGGACCATCAGGTGCAGATATCCCCCGTTACCTCTGGCAGGCAGTTCTTTATGATGCATCTTTATGATGGCAGTCACCCAAATAATTACAGGGGTACACAAATATTTTTTCAACAGCATGCATCCTTCCTACACAGCACAAAAAACTCCAAAATGCTGAACGTATTGGGTAGAAAAAAATGGCCTCCATGGAGAAGCCTGTTATCCCAGGAAACATCGGGGTATACTCACTATCTATCTCAAGCTGAAGCATAGCTGTATAACCACTGACCAACGAACTGAAATGAAAATAGTAAGTGATGGTAACTGGGCAGGAGGGAAATCAGTCCAATCTCTTTTCCCTTCTCCAAGTTCTTTTTCTGAGCAGGAAAATTCATCATTCTTGATATTAATGTATGTGTTTATCTACATTTTAAATTTAATGTGGTCTATTGTGCAACTCCAGTGAAATAATCCAGTGAGGGTTTTTGTGGAAAGAAACAGGTACGGGGCTCTGATTTGCAGCGTCCTGGGGTGAAACAAGTGTAGCAAAAAGTCAAAGTCTCCAGATGTGACATTTACTGTATCCTGGACCAGGAAAGCTTATTTGGAGGGGGAAAGGGTTTAGGTAGCATAAGGACAGTGCCCAGTCACTGACAGAAAAGCCGGGACAGAATTGCCAGCAACACTAGGCTTTTTTATTGGCACAATGCCTAGGAGCTGGCTGTATGCTTAGAGAATGATAAGGAAATAGAAATAGGTCTCAAAGGCCTTCAAAAATGATTCAGAGCTTGTCCTCAGATGCTCCCTCTTTTGCTCAAAGAGGGCAGCAAACAGGAGGCTCAAAATCTCAAACACCTACATACGTCTACTTTGAAGTCAGGTGGTTGCCAAGCTCTTCATAGTACTTGCTGGATGTTTTCCCAATGTCTATGCAGCCTTTATAACCCTCAGCCCATATTAACCCTTCTTCAGAGCCTTCAACTTAGTCAAGCACAGCTGATCCTTTTAGTCCTACACCAATAAATGAAACCAAGCCAGGGCTTCTCCCACGGCCCTGAACACAGAAGGTTTGGATGGCTCAGATTTTCCCTCCTCTGCAGGAAAAAAAGGATGGCCTCCTCTGTGGTTCCTGTGGGCCAGTCCCTGGCCTATAGTATATTTCAAACCTGTAGAAGAAGTTCAGCTGGCTCAGGCCTAAACTGCATGAAGGAGAGTGGTAACAGTTAAACAGCAGGGCAGGACTCAGTGTCATACAATAGTCCTGCAAAAGAAAAGTAAACTTAATGCACAGCCATAATCCAGCATATAGAAACTTTGCATGTGCTGGCAATAGGAGACCTGCAGAAGACTCTTTGCCTAGAGCCCTAGCAGCTGTTTTAGATCTACCAACCTTCATTCTGGCTTGAGGCAAACATGATCCCATCCAGGATAATTCAAATGCGACACATCTGGCTCAAATCCTGTCCCTGTCTCCGTGATGATAACCATGGCGTTGCAGCTAACATTCATTTGTGTGGCTATGGCAGTCTGAGGCAGTGGGCCAATGTAGAGACACAATGCAAGAAAGGTCCACAGCTAGGTCAATGACTACAGATGAAAACCAAAATATAGGGCCCCGTGCCTCCATGTAAAAGATACAAGACTGCTTCCAAGGACAATGATTCTGTGGGCAAGCAGGCAGAAATGGAGCTAGAAGGGGCTGTGAGAAGGCTCACAGCCTATCTGCAGGAGGTTCACTAGCTGTAGGAGATCTGACATGGTCAGATAGTCCTGAGTTAGCATAAAGTTAGCTGGCACAAAGCTAGCTCATCAACATTTTGTGAGTACTATAAACTTACTTCACTGGCTCAAGTGTAAGTTTATCAGCACTCTGCATAATGTAAGTGGGAGTGTTCTGATTCCAGTGGAGTCTGGATTTAATCTACAGCCAAACTACAGACATAGCCATGGAGAGTTGTAACCAAACAAGAAAATGGATAAGTGCACTAACAGTAAAAATTCAGGAAAAAAGAAGTCCTTACAGCGTGGGGGAGCAAACTGGCAAATATAAGTGCTGAGCAGAGAAATGAAAAGTATCCAAAATACCAAGTGATTATAGAGGCATGATGCTATACACAGCATATACAATTCCTATGGATATCAAATGCAGAGCATGCTGTGACAAATGTTTTGCAAATGGCCCAGTGGAAGTTGAAATATACTGCCTTCACAGTAGGAAAGACAAGTAAAAAACACAGCAAATGGGCTTGTGACATGCTCCCTGTTATCCTTGATGTTCATGTATCACACCAATAATTTCCCGCAGGCCAGAGAACCTTCAGTGTTGTTACTTTTACTGGAAGTCTTTCCTGCCTTCCTTCAGTGTTTCTTCTTTATTACAGGGCCATGCAACTAAACAGAGAACCCCTCTGATGCCATCTGAATCCCTTCAAAGATAGTCTGGAGAACTGAAGTGCATGAAAAAGTTCTTCGGTTTATAGGTCCACTTTCTCCATTAGGTAAGTAACATCTTATTGTCTTAGACAACACTTTAATCAAACCAGGTAAAGACAAGAAGAAATAACCAGTATTTGTAACATCCCAGATAGACAACATCGTTACTAGTGTTTATACAGATGCAGCCAAAGAAATGACAGAAAAAACAACTCCATCTAAGTTCTTCACCTAAGGACTAAGTTTAGGTCTGAAAGGTCTCTGCCTTATTTGGGTGACTCCCGGTTCTGAGGAGGTGCCAGTTCCAGCCCTTGGATACCTGTTGCATGTTGCTTGGAGAAGCACTTTCAGAAGGTTCCCTGCAGGAACTGCCATCAGCTCTCAAATTCAGGCCCACCCTGTTGGATTTATCTTCAGATAATCTCAGATTGCACCAGCATTTTTGCTGGGTGGAGTATGTTAACCCTTGAAGACAAACTCCCTTTAAATTGCCAGAGGGACTCACAAAAAAACTTTCATCCTAATGTTCATTCTGTTCCTTTCTTAATTATGAGACAGTTTGATTGTGCTTGTCTGTTAAATACAGGATTGTTTCATATTCTTGGACTAGTAGTCTACTAGCAATCTGGAAAATAAAGCAGTCCACACTTTCATTGGGGTGGAACTCTTTGTTAGGTGGCTCACTGGCATATTTGAATGGGAAATGTGTCTTACACAGGATGTCCTGTATCGATTTTTGTGTTTTAGAAAGAATACATCCCATAAACATCTAAGTAGCGTAAATGTATGTTGACAGTTATTGGCTTGAATGGGACAGGACATCAGGATGATTGCGACTGGTACTTAGGTAGAATGGACAAAAACAAAGAGGCGGTAACAAAGTACATCATGCTACACATTTTCAGTAAAGAAAGAACAAATAGAAACTTATAATGTCCACAGTCCTTTTGTACTGACGGACCTCTCTTCATGTCTTAGACTATTCCTCTGCAACTAGCCCTGCTGTCATAACAAGTTCAGATCATCTGAGAATATGAACTTACTAAATTTATTTTGAAAATATTCTTGACTTCAAAAGATGTCTAAGCTATAGTCTCAAACTTGATGATGTTGTGTATGACACAGATGTACAGAGAAGGTTGCCACCTTCCAAGTACTAAAACAATTCTTGTTTTATTTAGCAGCTATTTCAAGGCAACTATAGGAAGGGAGCCTGGAATTTACTTACCTTTTAATAGACCTTATCTGATTAGAAATGGCACTTGGTAGAAAAGTGATTCATGCAGTGGAAAAGTAGTTAAAAATATGTATGTCTATGTTGTAATATGACTCATTACAAGTACAGTACAGAAAACAACACAAAATTTGCTGATGGCACAAAGTCAATGAGCATGGAGCAGCATATTGTACAGGAAGAATGATGTAAATCAAGGGTTAGAGTAGTAGAAATCGGGTAAAGATCTATAACACAATGTGCAAGGACCAACAGCAATTTAACAAAGGTTGAAGACTGAAAGTTTCATTGAGGTGGCTGTTTCTGGCTTCAGCCTGAAAAAAATCAGTTAAGACTTTTCTTGAAAAATGAATTAAAATGCAATCATACAGAAGACTGTGTAGTACTGGTATCAGTGATTTACCTGCCTAGCTGCTAGAAGATAACTAATACAAGTTTTTAGTTTGTTTAAAGTAATGGATTTTGTTGGATTTTTTTCTAGGATGTAGTGTTAACTTACATAGTAGTATTTTGGATACTTTAATGGAGACATATTAGATATAGTTTTGTAGTTGCCATGATTTAAAGAGATAAGTAAGGCGAAGTCTGGAGAAAGACATAATGTCTGCTGCCAGACCAACTGGCAGAGGTGGAAAAAGCAAGTAAATCTTCAGATAGATCACTTTTTCTTCAGACAAAAGAAATGTTTGTGTGCCTGAAAACTTGTGTACTACGCTATATAAGTTTGTTTAAGAGCAGATAGCTGTAAGACTGATAAATAAGCCAAAATACAAGGCTAAGTGTAGGATACCAGATAGATTACTAAGTATGTGGAAAGAAAGAGGAAACAATCAAGATAATCGTAAAGCAGACTTGTAGAAACATTTTTTTTTCTGTACTTTCTTTCAGAGGACTTGCATGTGCTAAATATAAACCTGTAAACAAGTGTTATTCATGGTTTAGTTTCATAATGTTACATGTGAAAAGATCCATACTAATCCACATTGTTGTATAATGTGACTTATGCAAAATGTTTTTGATAATTATTTGAAGACAAAAGTGTTTAAGATTAGGAAAGGGAATCAAGAGTGATTACTTAATTAGAGAAGTCTGATTCAGATTTCATTACTGCAAAAATAATATTTACTTTTTCCTGTCATAGAAACAGCTATGAAAATCACCTGCTGTTGCAGGACTCGATGAGCTAATAGATGAAACTTTTCACAATTATTTTCAGTTGTGATGTCAATCCTCAAGAGTGCACTGACATTTTCCTGATGAAACTGCCTCACAAACAGTACCAAATTCAATTGAGTTATTGGCATGTTTTTTGACACAAGCATCAAAAAATTTTGCCTACATGAACTTGCTGGTCCAAACATTTCCAAACTGCCTTTGTCCCTAAGCATAAATCAGACACAATTTATCTTGCGTCTAATCAATGTCAGATAAAAGTGACAGAAGCCATGACACAATAATATGCAGATGAAACTGTATGGTTGCAGTGTTTTAGTCTGTTTTTAATTCCTGGCTGCAAAGACCATTGAGACGGAGGCTAGCGACAGGCCTGAGTGTTTCAGCCGGACCACGGCAGGCGCGGTGTGCTCACAGTGCTCCATTGACTTGTAGATGACCAATGTTAACATCTGGGAGAATGACAGTGCCTTCTTGTTGCCACCAATCCATTTAAAATCTCGAATGGGTTTGCAGGGAGGATGAGAGGGATAAGCTGAACACCGCTTAAGACTGTTGGAGAGGCTAAGGTATGCCTCAGGCACTCCGTATGCCTGTCCAGCCAACATCACCACTGCTTCCAGGCTGACAAACACGTACAAAAAACCTGATGATAATAGGACAACTATTTAATGTTTGTGGCTTAAAAGATCTATAGTGATGCAGTGACATTAAATCTGCGTAGAAGGCCCTTTGTTTTCAGAATTGAGGTAGTATATCACTGCTAATCTTACAATGGATATATGCACACATATAAGTACATTTATACACTCTTAACTCTAGTGTCTATCATGGTTCACTGTGTTTAATTTCCCTCTGTATTAGAACTTGCCTGAAATCATAAATACGTCCTCAAGCACAATAAAAACTCTATATATCCCTTCAGCAGGGAGCATTGTATTTAAATATTTTAAGTATCTATTTTTTCCAGAAATATTGCTAGCTAGTGTGTTTTCCTAAGGTTTTTCAAAATAATGGAAAATCAATTCATTCTGAAGACTTCATAATAGCTACTTTTCCTCCAGAAAATTTGTTCTCTGTTCCTTTGACTTTCCCAAAAGAAATGAAGGCACAAAGCTGTACATTGTAGCCAGATTTCTAACAGTTTCAATTTCTAAGCTTTAAATCACCATAAAGCCATTTGATCCCTCTTTATTTCAAACACTTTTAATTAGAGAGATTTCTATTTACATCTAGCACTATGACAGAGTTGTAACTAGGCTCTTTTGGATCCCATTGCCTAGACCCTATCACAACTGACACTGCATTGGTAATGTTGAGGACCTGAGAGTGCTATTAGCGAACCATATTCCGGAGACAGACAGTTATAAATAGTATTAGAGCTAAGAAAACGCTTGTGTTATGTACTCAACAGATTTCCTGGAACTGTGCAGAAAGGAAAGCTATACATCTGTTGCAGAAAGAAGACATTAAATAATGTTTTCCATTAAGAAAGGACTATTTTGTGTATATAGTTCCCACATTGCATGTCAGAACAGAGTTTGAAATAGAGTTGAGTTATTTTTGCACTATCACAATGCAAAATATATAAGGTAGTAATTATAGTTTCAAATATGCCTTCATGGTTATCTGCATTTACTGGAGATCTAAACTCATAGAATTACAATTTTAATATTGCACATAATAGCTGCCATTGGGAATATTGGGAATTAGACCTACCCAGATCTTATGGTGCAGCTGTATGTTTCCTGAACTGCATTTGGGCAGGGGAGAAGAGGCCGTGGTCAGGCTGTGGTCTCAGTACACCTGCTTCGGCAAGGTCTCACAGCATCCCTTGCAGCAATAACAAGCAATCCTTCATTCTTTCCCCTCTAATGTGGGAACATAGAACAGCAAAAATTGTTAATGAATCAGAGTTCATATCTAGGGTTCCCTATAGGGAACAGCTATGCAGTGCTCACAAGAGTGGAGAGTCATAGAATCATAGAATCATAGAATCATTAAGGTTGGAAAAGACCTCTAAGATCATCAAGTCCAACCCTCAACCCAACACCACTATGCCTGCTGAACCATGTCCTGAAGTACCATGTCTACAGGTTTTTTGAACACCTCCAGGGATGGGGATGCAACCACCTCCCTGGGCTGCCTGTGCCAATGTCTGACCACTCTTTCAGTAAAGAAATTTTTCCTAATATCCAATCTAAACCTCCCCTGGCACAACTTGAGGCCATTGCCTCTCGTCCTATAGCTAGTTAGTTAGGAGAAGAGATCAACACCTGCCTCACTACAACCTCCTTTCAGGTAGTTGTGGAGACCAGTAAGGTCCCCCCTCAGCCTTCTCTTTTCCAGACTAAACAGCTCCAGTTCCCTCAGCTGCTCCTCATACAACTTGTGCTCTAGACCCTCCACCAGCCTCGTTGAGCTTCTCTGGACATGCTCCAGCACCTCATTGTCTTTCCTGTAGTGACTGGCCCAAAACTGAACACAGTACTCAAGGTGCGGTCTCATCAGTGCTGAGTACAACGGCATGAGCACCCCCCTACTGCTGCTGGCCACACTATTGCTGATACAAGCCAGGATGCCATTGGCCTTCTTGGCCACCTGGGCACACTGCTGGCTCATGTTCAGCCGGCTGTCAACCAGCACCCCCAGGTCCTTTTCCTCTGGGCAGCTT